>Ga0307934_1000034_pt1 | contig 96827 bp, 87 predicted proteins | sample OrgLakmetageno90_FD_201838 | JGI IMG/M metagenome (GOLD analysis project Ga0307934, IMG submission 201838) | Saline water microbial communities from Organic Lake, Antarctica - #90 | ecosystem: Environmental > Aquatic > Non-marine Saline and Alkaline > Saline | place: Antarctica: Organic Lake...
CTACTACTACTTTGAATTTTGCATTTTTGATTGCTTCAATATCTACAAGATCTAGGTTTAGAATCTCTTGAATATGTTTTTCAAGGTACCCATCACCTTTTTTGTAAGTGCCTAAACAATCTACTTCTGAGAAATTAAAATCCTCTTTTTTGGCAAGTTCAATTACTTTAGTTGCATTTTTGGCATTTAAAAATTCACCCTTGTAGTTTAGTAACTTCAAGGCATTGTATTGCTTGGGATTATGGCTTGCAGTTACAATGATTCCTCCAGCAGCTTTCTCTTGAATCACCACCATTTCAACCGTTGGCGTGGTGGTTAGGTCTATGTCCAAAACATCAATACCTAGCCCTATAAGCGTATTACACACCAAATTGCTCACCATTTTACCAGAGATTCGAGCATCTCTGCCAATGACAATTCGTGGTGTACTATCGGTTGTATGTTGCTTTATCCATGTTCCGTAAGCCGAAGCAAATTTTACAATATCAATAGGTGTAAGGTTGTTGCCAGGAGTTCCTCCAATAGTTCCTCTAATGCCAGAGATTGATTTTATTAATGTCATGTGTAAAATGCTTTTCCTAAAAAGGAGTTAATTGTATTGGTAAAGTTAAGAATTCAGCTTGTTATGACAAAGTTGAATTTACCATTGCTAAACATAATTACGGGGGGGTTACTCAGCGTAACATGTAGCTCTTTAGCTTTATTTTAAACGCATTTTTCTTAGGGGGTTATTGAATTTTCCATCCTCATTACCTTTCTTTTTTTCTGATTTTATAGTGGGTGTAGTTTTAGTATCGCTATAGCTTGAGTCTATAGAGGGGCGATTTGTAGTAATCAACCCTTGTGTAAACAACTCAAATACTCCTTGGTAAATCATATTTTCAGGTGCCATGTCTTCAATAATTTTAAAAACAGTAGGAAATAATTCTTTAAAAGATTCGCTTTTACTTATGCCCAAAACTTCACATTTTTGAAATTTCTTATAAACGGTTAATAGCAAATCCTTTTGTTGTCCTATTTCTGTGTATGTAAAAATAGCATCAATATCATCTTTCATGATTTTTTCTTTATGCTGAACGAGAAATTTAATCGTTTCTTTTTTGAACATTTCTTCTTGTTCATCAATTGCTACTTGTTTTTTCATTTCAGCTACAATACCTCTTAAGTGAATAATGGCGCCTTCTTGTACAAGGAATTTTACAACGTCAATATTTCCATAGATTGCTGCATCATATAGCGGCGTAAATATGTTGTCGCATCGAGCTTCTAAATTTGCACCTTTGGCAATAAGAATTTTTAGTGTTGCTAAGTTGCCAGCTCTAGCTGCTAGATGAAGAGCGGTTTTTCCAATTTCTTTTCCCGAAGAAATTGGCGTGTCTATTTTTGCGCCTTTATATAAAAGCACCTCTACTATTTCTGTATGGTTTCTGTGCGATGCCCAATGCAATGCATTTAGGCCAAGACTTTCTGTGGTTAAATTTGCTCCAATGCCAATTAGGTATTCAACACACGGTAGGCTTCCTCGTTGTGCAGCGTAAATCAAAGCAGTTCGTTTGGCGTTATCAATACGTGTTTCGGTGCCGTTAAGCAGCAGTTTTAAGCATGGTAGGTGCCCCCTTTTTATAGACCAGTGTAACGGTGTGTTGTTAATTCCATTTATAGCTTGTTGTTTGATTATTTTCAGCTTGATGAATTCTTCTAATACACGAATCTGTTTTTTATTAATAGCAATATCAAAAGCTGTTACACCATTAGAATTTGTTGTGTTGGGGTCAGCCCCTTCTTTTAAAAGTAGTCTTGCGCTGTAAATATTACCGCACCTTGCAGCAGCACAAAGTTCGTCTTCAAGATTTTTGTTTGATCTGGAAAAGAATTGATTAAACCTCACAAGTATTTCAATTTATTTTAGGCTTAAACTTAAACAATTGAAGTGTTAATTCTTGGTATTTTCTTGGTAAAAGTAAGTTAATGCTGTTCGTTTTTTATTAGCCAAAGGCTATTTTTTGCATGAATTAACATTGATTTTTTTCTTTTCTAATAAAATGAATTTAATAACAAGTAAAAACCCCTGCTTTTTGTATTTGGTTCAAAAAGCAGGGGTTTAAATTTTAAGTAATATGCAAATATTTAATTTTTGGTTTGAAATTCTTATTTCTTCATCTTTTCAAAATAGTTTATTAAATACTTACTTGAATTTTAGCAATTTAATGCTGTTTTTGAATTAGTTTTTGTTCTGATTCAGAGTTTAATACCTAGGTATTCTTTGCCAATTAAACGAGCCATTGAATCATTAACAAGTTCCCTACATGCTTCACTTCCTTCACGAGTTTGTCTTTCCAATGGAGCAGTGCCACTAAATTTAAGGTGTTGTGGAATGGTAAATTTAGTAAAGGCATTATCCTTCTTGTCAGTCCTAACTCCTTTTTCTTTAATAGCTGTTGCCTCTTTATTCTTGTCAACTTTAACAAATTCTTGTTCCTCTTCTTCCACAGCCTCTATGCTTGGCCCAGCATACCATACCCATAACACTCCTGCTGCTTCTACAGTTCCGTTTTTTACAGTTTCGTTTTTCATAATTTTTACAATTTTAAAATTAATTTCCCCATAGTTTTAACACTATATTTTCCTTAGTTATACAATTTGATTTTTTTTTGTTTCAATAATTGCGAACTTTAATATAAAACAACCTAGGTAAGAAAAACCCTACCTGAATGTTGGTTTATTTTTTGACTAGCAGTGCGTTTTGTTTTTAAAACACTCAAAATTAAACAGTTGAATTGTTTTATTTTTTTTGAAAAAAAATATTCCCCCCTAAATTTTTTAAAAAGCCAAATGGTTTGAGTAAAGAATGATAATAACACTACTTTTGCAGCACTACTTATATTTTCTTTGAAATGATCAATCGCAGACACATCCGAATAAAGGTGATGCAAAGTATTTACGCAATACTCAAGTTAGGCACTACTGATTTGAAGCAGGAAGAGAAAAAACTACTTCGAAGCATTGAAAAAATAAACAACCTGTATGCGGTACAGCTTCAGCTTTTATTATCGTTAAAAAAAATGGAAGAACACCAGTTCGAGCTTTCGCAAAAAAAAATAATTAAAGTTCCGGAAGATGCGTTTTTGAATGATCGGCTTGTTAATAACCAAGTTTTTAATTCAATTTCTGAGAATACTGCATTGTCTGATTTTATAGAAAACAACAACTTAGACGTGTGGGGAGAAGAAGATCGTATAGTTACTGAGTTGCTGAATTTTACAAAGTCGTATAAAAAATACAACGCTTATATGGCTAAGCCACAGACTTCTTTTAATGAAGACAAGTCATTCATTACCAGTTTGTTTAAAGACGTAATTGCACCTAACGAAAAAGTCTGTGAATATTTAGAAGAAGCATGTATTTCATGGACAGATGATTTGCCATTTGCAAATACAATGGTGTTAAATAGTTTGGAAAGACTAAAAACAGGAAGAAGTATTCATTTTGGATCGATTTATAAGGACGAAGACGACCGAGCCTATGTTACAGAATTGTTCACCAAAACAGCGCTTAATCTAAGCTCATATAACGAGCACTTGGCAAATAAAACACCGAATTGGGACAAAGAAAGAATTGCGCAAATCGACATGATTTTAATCAAAATGGCGATTTGTGAATTCCTGAACTTTCCATCAATCCCTGCCCGTGTTACCATTAACGAATACATCGAAATTTCGAAGGAATACACCACCAAACAAAGTGGTTTTTTTATCAATGGTATTCTAGATAGGGTTTTAAAGGAATTTGAAGCGCAAGGAAAGTTGCAAAAAATTGGGAGGGGATTGTTATAAATTCATATATTCGTAAAAAAAAATTAAGTTAAAATGAAAAAAGTAATTTTATTATCACTTTTAGCAGTGATCATTATTTCTTGCAGCGACAAGAAATCAGACAAAAAAGATGCTGAGACAAAAGCAACTACTCAGAGCACTTCTAGCGTGAACAACAAAGCGGAAGCTTCAAATATGCCTGAAACTTCTATGGATGTTAATGGAGGCTCGACTACGAGCAAAGAACTTCCAGTGATTGATTTTGACAAAAGAGAATTTCTATTTGGAAATGTTGAAGAAGGAGAAATCGTAAAAGGTGGGTTTATTATAGAGAATAAAGGAACTGCAGATTTGATATTAACTAGCGTAAAAGCATCGTGTGGTTGCACAGTGCCAATGTATACCAAAGAGCCTATAAAGCCAGGAGAGTCAGGAGAAATTGAATTCTCATTCAATACCAAAGGACGTGCTGGTACACAATCAAAGTCTATTACTGTTAAGTCAAACGCCGAGAAAGAAACAGAAATTCTAAGAATTAAGGGTGTAGTAGAGAAAAAAGCAAGCTAAACTATTAATCAACTTCTTGTTATGATCTATACAATAATGCTCCAGTCCGAAGGATTTGATATCAGAAGCATGTTGCCTTTTGCGTTGATGTTTGTGGTGGTTTATTTTTTTATGATTCGACCACAATTAAAAAAGCACAAAAACGAAAAAAAGTTTCAAACTGAACTCCAAAAAGGAAGTAAAATAATTACAACCAGTGGTATTCATGGTAAAATTATAGAGTTTAATGAAAAAGATCAAACCGTAATTATTGAGACCAGTGCTGGAAAATTGAAGTTTGAGAGAGCTGCCATTTCTATGGAAATGAGTAAAAAATATTTGCAATTACAAGAGGCAAACAAAACACAAGTATAAGCAGTGAGCTACTTGTGCGGTAAAACGCTATTTTTTTATGAAATAGCGTTAACTAACAGCAATTTTATATAAAACAAGTGAGTGCAGGAGATAAAAACAATTTTTCTTTTACTTCACTCATAAAAGATGAGAAAACAAAGGTTTTCTCTTTTTTTTTGGTGGTTACTATATTTATATGGCTGCTGGTGGAGCTATCAAAAACCTATAACAGTTCCCAAAAATTTACCATCAACTTTAAAAAAATCCCCGAAAATCTACTGTTAGAAAAAAAGTCATCCCCGTCTATTGAGTTAAGAATCAGTAGTCCAGGTTTTTCTTTGTTGAAATACAAGATGACAGGCAAAAAAATTTCCGTGAATCTTTCAGGTGTAAAAAAGAACAAAAAAGGCTATTTTATACTTCCAAACAACCAGCTTTCATATTTATCTTCACAGGTGTTGGATGCCTTGGTTTTAAGAGTTGTTGAAGATACTTTGTATGTAAATTTGGGAAAAAAGATCACCAAAAAAATACCAGTTGCTGCAAATCTAAATCTTAAGTTTAAACAAGGCTACAATATTGCTTTAAATGGGGTTAAAATCTCTCCAGATTCAATAACCGTTAGTGGGTCTAAAAACATCTTAGACACTCTTAAAGGTGTAGAAACAGTATTGTATTCTAGAAAAAGAATAAGTTCAAGTATTCGGAAAACCCTTCCCTTAGCGTTAGATTTAAATAAATATGCGATTAAGATAACGCCTAAAGAGGTGGAGGTGAATGTTGAAGTGAAAAAATTTACCGAGGGTAGCATTACCCTGCCTGTAAAAATTAAAAACATACCTAGGGGCAAAACAGTGGTTCCTTATCCAAACGAAATCAAGCTGATATACAGGTGTGATATCGACAATTTTAAAAAAATAAAAGCCAGTAGTTTTGCTGTTGAATATGACTTTAAACAATATTTGCGCGACACACTTGTAAACAAACTTTCCCCTGTACTAAAGCGTAAAAATATCCATGCCAGTTCTGTAAAAATAGTTCCAGAAAAAATCGACTTTATCATCGAGAAAAAATGAAGGTAGGTCTTACAGGAGGCATTGGTAGCGGAAAAACAACTTTGCTCAATGAGTTTGTAAAGCTGGGTGCTGTAGGCTACATAGCCGACGATGAGGCGAGAATGCTCATGAATAACCACCCAGTGCTAATTGCAAAAATTAAAGGCATTTTTGGAGCTGCTGCTTATGAAAACGGTGCGTTGAATCGATCGCTTATTTCGAGCATGATTTTTGAAGATCAAAAGCTTCTAGAGTTGGTTAACAACGCAGTGAGACCTTTTGTTTACCAGCATTTGCTAGAGGTATCCAAACAATACCCAAATAAGGTGGTTATCTACGAATCTGCAATTCTGTTGGAGTCAGACTTTAGAAAGTCATTCGATTTGGTCATTACCATCAATGCCAACAAAGCAGGAAGGGTTAAGAGGGTTGAAAAGCGAAATGGCTGGAACAGCCAAAAAATTGAAAACATCCTTAATAGTCAATACAACGACCAACAACGTTCTGCATTGGCAGATTTAACCATCGATGGTAACAACCTTGAAAAAGCGAAGGTTGAGGTTGAAAAAATGTATAAGTCGTTTTTGAAAAAAGCTACTTAAGAAGCCTTTTTTCTATCGTTTAACTCCTCCACTTTACTTGGGTCTTTTTCTGTTTTTTTGAGCTGTATTATTCTTAGCGTTTAAGAACTTTCTACCTGGTGGGACTATAGATGAATTCCCAGTTACTGTAAAATGAATCGGATCATCTGCTCTTAATGAAGTAGTAGGGGAGTTTACTGTTACGCCTTTTCGTTTTTTAGGTGCTTTAAAGAAAGACTTAATTTTTTTCAACCAAGGCTGTTTTTTTTCTGGTTTTTTTTGTTTTTCTACCATAAGAGACAACTGTGAATTAGCTTCTTCTATCAGGGCTATTGTCTGTTTATTTTTAGTTTCCCTAAACTCTTTAACAGTCCTTATATCTTTCTGAATTCCTTCTAAAAACTTTATATGTTTTCTATATTCAGATCGCTTTGCGTTAGTTTCTTTGCTGCTAGCGTTATTTTTAAGATTATTTAAAGCGTGTATGTATTGCCCTTTATTATTGTGAATTACTTCATCCAGTTCTTTAATTTTTTCAATGGGAATCAAAGAGTTGCTAGCGTAATCCTTTAAAACCTTGTCTGAAGACGTGGAATTTTTTTTAATACTTTCAAGCTTTTTTTGAAGAGCTTTTATTCCTTTTGCAACTGAAATTGAGTCAGTTGCTTCTTTAGAATCTAGTACATCCAAAATGGTATTGTCAATTTCATCATATTTTCCTTGGATTAAAGCTTCGTCTTCTTCCAATTTATGAGATTTAGTTTGAGACAGATCATAAACGCTTTGAGTAGAGATAGAATTATCATCATCTAAGATAATTTCAGCTAGAAAACCCTCCCCTTCCGAAGTCTCTGATTTTATACTTGTGTCGCTTCTTCTAATTGTGTTATAGATGGTGGAGTCTTCATCAGCACTTGAACTGCTAGAAATTCTCTCTACCAATTTTGAGCCTTGTAGAGAATCAGAATTAGTTTGTTCTTGGCTTGCAATGGATTTATCGGGGCTAATGCGTTGAGAATCATCATTATTTTGCGATGATGCATTTACACCCTCAAGAGTTTTGTTGTCTTCATTTGAAGTATGAGTTTCTTCTTGCTTTATTTGGGCAGTAGAATTGCCAGAATCTGGCATTACAGAGCTTACACTATTTGTATTTGCTTCACTTATGTGTTGAATATCTATTTCAGCGGCTTCACTTTGTAATACATTTAAGATGTTAAGTATTTTTCGAAATTTATTCAACTCAGCTATGAGTTCTTTATCGGGCTCCTGTCCTTTAGGAAGGTTTGCGTAAGCAGCCTCTGAGTAAAACTTTATGGTGTGCGAAAGGTTTGACTTTAGGGTGTCTTTCTCTTCTTCTGTGTAATCTTTAATAATCTCGTTGAGATTGTCTTTATTATCAACTAGCGCGCCTAGCGAGTAGCTGAAATCTGAGTTGTTAATCTCTTTGCCAGATGTTTTGGATTTAATTTGAGTGTCATTTATCTTAACATCTATTAGGTTTTCTCTTATAGCAATCTTGGTTTTTATCAATACAAGTTTTTCAACTTTTCTTTTGCAAGTGCTGATGTCATAAGCATTAGGAAATTGTATTCCATAGGCTTCTAGAATTGACAGGGATTGGTTTAGGGTGTCTAGATCTAGCAACTCCAACAGTTCAGCAATCGTTTCTTGATCATTAGTGCTATCGGTAAAAGCAATCCTTTCAATTAATTTAACCTGTTTGTCAAATGATTTTAGATTGTTAAAATCCTTGGTTTTAGAGATTTTATCAAATGCTAAGTATAAATTATAGCTATTATAAACTGATTCAGGATCTATTCCTTTATTTTTTAGTGATTTTTTTTTTCGCCATGAGTTATATTTCTTCTTTAGCTTTTGTAGCTTATTTTTTTTGATTATTTCTTTTGTAGTCATTTTTCCTTTTTTTAACAATACAATTTTAAAGTTAACTAATTATTTAATAGAAATCAAATTTCGTGCCATTTTTTTTATGCACAGAAAACAGGAATCATTCAACAGCATTAAAAAAATAATCAACTTTGAAAAAAAATATCAAATCATGAAACTCATTTTTGCCACCAACAACAAACACAAACTTTTAGAAGTACAAGCTTTGATTAATAGCTTTGAGCTCATGAGTTTGTCTGACATCAATTGCCTAGAAGATATACCAGAAACTGCGAATACGCTGGAAGGCAATGCTATTATCAAAGCAAATTTTGTGACCAAAAATTATGGAAAAGATGCATTTGCAGATGATTCGGGGTTGGAGGTAGCAGCGCTTAACAATGAGCCAGGCGTATTTTCTGCAAGGTATGCAGGGGGGCATGGCAATGCTGAGAAAAATATGGATAAATTACTACAGAATTTGCAAGGAAAAACAAACAGAAAGGCAAGGTTTAGAGCCTTTATTGCGTTGAATTTAAACAACCAACAACACTTATTTGAAGGTGTGTGCAACGGTGAAATTTTACATGAAAAAAGAGGCGAAGGCGGTTTTGGCTACGACCCTATTTTTAAGCCCAAAGGTTTTGATCAGTCATTTGCCGAGATGGATAGCAAACAAAAAAACGCCATCAGTCATCGAGGGATTTGCGTTGAGAAGTTGGTCGCTTTTTTAAAAGAAATTAGGAAGTAATTACTGCACGGATACTCTATGTAACACCGAATATAAAATTCTACTAAAATCGGGTACTATCCCAAAAAGCGTTTAAGTTTTTTAACAGCCTGCCTGCCTTGAACGTACTCTTCTGTGGGTCTCTTTGGCAGTTTCAGCAATCTCTCTATTGTGTGGAGCTATTGATAAATTAGATATTTGGGTAAGGCTAGAAACATCACTATGGTCACCTACTACTGAAGTGCTGGAAGATATGGCAGGTTCTTTTTTTATATTGTTTTTAACAAAAGATTTGATTTTTCTCCATAATCCATTTGAGGTTTCTTTTTTTGTGGAATTGTTGTCTGGTATTATAAGAATATCGTTGCCTTCATTTTGTCCATTTCTAATGGCATTTTCAAGTTTCTCTTTGTATGCGAATTTAAAATCTGTTATTATAAGTAGTTTTTTTTGAACTCCTTCTAGAATTTCTGTTGATATTGTATAATTAGAAAGCAACGATTTTACCACTTCGATCTGGGGATTGTTTTTGAATTTAGCTTTCTTTTTTATACAAGATGCTTTTAAGCGCTGAATTCTCATCGTTAAATTGGTTACTTCCTCAATAGTAATCAGCGTTTTTTCAGCGTACTTTTCCATCGCCTTTTGTTCTGTAGAAGATGTAATTTCTTTCATCTCGTTAAGCCTATTTTGAAGACGCCCAAAAAGCACTATATCGTCTGTACTGGAATTCACTATTTCTAGAATGTTCTTGTCAATTAAATGACACATCTCTTGAATTAACTTTTCATCTGGGCAAGAGATGGCACTAATCTCATCTGAATCATAAGTTGTTGTATAAATGTGACTAGGAATAGAGTTATTAGTAGCCTCTTCACTTGTTTTTACAACAATGTTGTTTGGAGTTTTCGGCTTTTCTCTAGGATTTTTAATATCAGCGTTAACCTCTTTGTTAAATGCTGCGGGTTGAATTTGAGTATTAATTGCCCTAGTATCCGCTGGTTTTTCTATTATAGCAATCTTGGTTTTTTTCAATTTAAGTTTTTCAACTTTTCTTTTGCAAGCGCTTATATCATACCTATTGGTATGCTGTAGATTGTAGTTTTCAAGGACTGAAAGTGATTGGTTTAGGATATTTATATCTAGCACCTCCAACAATTCAGCAATTGTGTCTTGATCTTTACTGTTATCAGAAAAAGCAAGCTGTTCAATTAATTTAACCTGTTTGTTAAATGATTTTAGATTATTAAAATCGTTGGTTTTAGAGAGCTTATCAAATGCCAAATATAGGTTATAGCTATTGTACAACGATTCAGGGTCAATTCCTTTGTTTTTTAGCGAATAACCCTTTCGCCATAGGCGATATCTTTTCTTTAGCTTTTGAAGCTTATTTTCTCTGCGAATTTCTTTTTTAGCCATTTTTCTATATAGTTATTGCAAAGATAAATATTTATTTAGTCGTAATAAAATAAGAAGTGATTGTTTTATTGATAGTTGGTAGCGTAAAAAACACATCACAGTACAACTGTCTAGCAAACTCTCAAAAGGTTTTACACCAATTTTAATAAGAAAAAATTCTTTTTTCCTTTTTGAAGGAGGATGTATTTTTCTGCAATCAAGTCTTTATTTGTGATGTTAAACTCCTCACCTACCTTAACTTTATTTACCGAAATTGAATTTTCTTTCAGCGCTCTTCTAGCGGCAGCATTGGAGTTTATAAAGCTTGTTTTTCCAGACAGGGCTGCAATAATATCCATGCCATTGTTTAGATCTTCGGAGGTAATTTCATGCAAAGGCACTCCTTCAAAAACTTCGAGCAAGGTTTGCTGGTCTAGCTTTTTTAAATCTTCGGAAGTAGATTTTCCAAACAAAATGTTCGACGCCAACTGTGCCTTTTCCAGCGCTTCTTTTCCGTGCACAAAAGTGGTAACATCTTCTGACAATGTTTTTTGTAGCATTCGTTCGTGTGGTGCAGCCCTGTGTGTTTCTATTAGGTTTTGAATGACTTCTCTACTCAAAAAAGTGTAGATTTTAATATATTTTTCAGCATCATCATCGGCAGCATTCATCCAAAATTGGTAGAATTTATAAGCCGAAGTTTTGTCTTCATCCAGCCATATACTGCCACTTTCGGTTTTTCCAAACTTTGTGCCATCCGATTTGGTAATGAGCGGAAAAGTAGCCGCAAATACTTTTGAATCCTTGCCAGGTGTTAATTTTCTAATGAGTTCGCTGCCAGTAGTAATATTTCCCCATTGGTCGGATCCTCCCATTTGCAGTTTGCATTGGTGGTTTTTATACAGGTGGTAAAAATCATAGCCTTGAATTAGTTGGTAGGTAAATTCCGTAAAGCTCATGCCGCCTTCGGTATCTGATTGCAAGCGTTTTTTTACAGAATCTTTTGCCATCATGTAGTTTACCGATATTTTTTTTCCAACATCTCTTATAAAATCGATAAATGACAATTTCTTTATCCAGTCGTAGTTGTTCACCAGCATCGCAGCATTTGGTTCTTTGGTTTCAAAATCAAGAAACCTTTCCAGTGTTTTTTTAATGCCCGCTACATTCTTTTCAAGTATTTCGGCATTTAGCAAGTTTCTTTCTTTTGATTTTCCCGACGGATCGCCAATCATACCTGTAGCGCCACCCACCAGTGCAATGGGTTTATGTCCGAATTTTTGCAGATGTAATAATATAATGATAGGTACCAAACTACCCACGTGTAGTGAGTCGGCAGTAGGGTCGAAACCTATATAAACCGTAGTGCTTTCTTTTGCTAATTGTGCTTCTGTTCCGGGCATAAGGTCGTGTACAAGTCCTCGCCACTGTAATTCTTCTATCGGATTCATGGTTATTCAATTGATGTTGGCACAAATATAGCTTACACGATAAATATGACAATGCTTGTCGATTAAAAGCCGTGAAGTCTTAACTTTGAAATCGAACAAATTATATAAAAAGATCACAAATGAAAAAATACGCACTAAGCATTTTCTTGGTTTTTGTAACTTTATGCACAATTGCTCAAAATAAACAAACCATGGATTCACAATTTGAAAACGCTGTATTTGCCAATGGTTGCTTTTGGTGTACAGAAGCTATATTTCTGCATGTAGAAGGGGTAGAAGAGGTTTGTGCGGGCTATACGGGTGGAGAAACTAAAAACCCAACCTACAACCAAGTAGTAGCAGGGAGTACAGGACATGCCGAGGCTATTGAAATTAGCTTCAATACTAAAAAAGTGAGTTACCAAGATTTGCTTGAAATCTTTTTTAGCACCCACAACCCTACTACCCTCAACAAACAAGGTTATGATGTGGGTACACAGTACCGATCGGGTATTTTCTACAGTTCGGAATTACAAAAAAAGTTGGCAGAAGAATACATCGAAGAACTTACAAAATCAAAAGTTTTTAACAGCCCTATTGTTACCGAGGTTACTTCGTTGGATGTTTTTTACAAAGCCGAAGATTATCATCAAAATTATTACAAAAACAACCCAAACCAAGGTTACTGCAAGGCAGTGATCAATCCAAAGCTTGAAAAGTTTCAGAAAGAATTTAAGCACAGGTTGAAAAAGCAATAAACGTTTTGAAAGTAAAGTATCAGCAATTATTATTAGGACTTGCCATGGATGGACTAGGGTTACTCACCTCCTCCCTAACCATTGTTGGGGATTTTGCAGATGTGGCTTGGGCGCCATTTTCGGCATTTGTAATGTTCAAAATGTACAAAGGCAGCATAGGAAAAGTTGGAGGGCTGATTTCTTTTGTAGAAGAAGCAGGGATTCTGGGTACTGATATTGTTCCAACTTTTACGATTATGTGGATTTATAAATATGTGATTGCTGGAGATAATAAAGGTGGGGAAGTTGAGAGCAATGGACTTTGATTTCTTTAAAACCATGTGCGATTAACTTATATAGGAGTAGTGTGCTCTGTTTTGGAGATTAGTTGTGTTGTCAAAAAAAACAGAATGAACGAATTAATTTCACCTAAATATCAAATGAAACTCGCTAAAGAGGTTGAAGATGCTATTTGGAAGGAATATAGTTCATACAAGCAGGTGAGAAATTATATTGGTAAATGGTACGAATATGATGGGCGAGATTGTTGGGAGAACTTTCAATTAGTTATTAGCGACAATAAAAACATTGACTTGAATGCTACTATTCATTCAATGCCAGGCGATATTTTACTTAAAGTAGCAATTGATTTAGGCGTTGATACACCTGATTTCATCCCATCAATTCCGACGTTTAAAAACGTAATTAAATCTGACTATAAAACCGCTTACGACACCTTTAATAAAGCATACAAACAAATCGAAACCGATCCAAGTACAGCAATTGGACTTGCCAATTCGGCTCTTGAAAGTATAATTAAAGAGATTCTAAAAGATGATAGAATCTCCTCAAAAATAAAAGGCTCAGAAGCCTTGTATAAATTGAGTTCTATTATTTTAAAAGAGTTTAATTTAATAAATACCGAACACCCTAAAGAAATAAAAACAATAGGAAGTTCACTTTTATCAATCAATCAAGCTATTGAAAAATTAAGAAGTGAAAAGACAAACTTTCACGGAAAGACAAGTGAGGATTACCTGATAGAAGATCCTATGTATACATATTTTATACTTAACGCTGTTGCAACTGTTGGACTTTTCCTGAATACATTTTACAAAACAAAGTTTCTAAAAACAAAAATTACATTTGGAGATGATGATTTACCTTTTTAGAGTCAAAAAATGAATATTTAATTCAGACACCTCTTTTAAAAAGCACCATAATTTTTCAGAACCTCTAAGCATCTTCAACAGGCCCTTGAGTCAAAAAAGAAATATCACTCACATAAATTTCTGTGGTGTTGTTTTTTGTGCCGTCTTTTGCTTCCCATTTTCGGTATTTGATTTTTCCTTCGCAATAAACTTTATCTCCTTTTTTTAGGTATTTCTCGCAGTTTTCTGCCATTTTATTTCTCACTACAATTTGATGCCACTCGGTATTGGTTATTTTTTCATTGGTTTTTGAATCTGTGTAAATTTCGTTGGTAGCTAGTGAGAATCTGGCGATGCAATTGCCGCCTTCAAAATACTGAATTTTAACATTTTCGCCCAATCTTCCAACTAGAATTACTTTGTTTACACTTGATGCCATGATGATGAATTTGAATTATTGTTCCGTAAAAGTGTATTCGTTTAAGAAGTTTTCAATGAGTTTTGGCACAGGATATTGATGGATCTCTTCAAACGGAACGGCGCCTTTGTAGGTTGATGCTGAACGGATGCTCCAGAAATTAGCATAAATATGCTGATGGGTAAGCTTGTGCACAATCGGCTCTTCGTTCAATAGATGAACCTCTTCGTTCAATAGATGAACCTCTTCGTTATTTGCAAGGTGCTTTTCTATTGCTGCGTGTGCTAACAAGGCTTTTTCAGACAGTTGCTTGTCGCTTTCAATCAAAGGAAATTGGTATAAATTTTTCCAAATTCCTTCGCTTCTTCGCTCAAGCAATAATTCATTTTTTGCTGAATGAATCACCAAATAGTTGAAATATCGATGCCTTATTTTTATTTTTTTTTCTTTTACGGGCAACACCTCTATTTTTCGATTTGAATAAGCATAACAACGCTCGCTTAGCTTACATTCAATACATACTGGATTTTGAGGTTTACAAACAATGGCACCAAACTCCATAATAGCTTGGTTATAAGTTCCTGGGTCAGATTTATCTAGTAAACTTTGAGCGAGTTCTTTAAAATCTTTAATGCCTTTGGTGGAATTGATGGCTGTTGAAATTCCAAAAAAGCGCGCAAGAACCCTATATACATTCCCATCTACTACGGCTGTAGGTTCATCAAAACAAATCGATGCAATTGCAGAGGCGGTATAGTCTCCCACGCCCTTTAGCTTTAGCAAATCCTTGTAGTTTGTTGGGAAAGAGCCATTCAGCTCATCTCGTATGTATTTTGCGGAAAAATGAAGATTTCGTGCCCTAGAATAATACCCTAGCCCTTGCCATAATTTTAATACAGCCTCTTCCTCTGCATTTGCAAGGTCAGAAACAGTTGGGTATTTTTCAATGAATTTTAGGTAATAACTAAGTCCTTGTTGTACCCTTGTTTGTTGCAAAATAATTTCAGAAATCCAAACCTTGTAAGGTTCTTTTGTTTTGCGAAAAGGCAAATCTCTTTTGTTTTCGCCATACCAATCCGTTAAGGTTTTAGCAAACATCTATTGGTTTTTAGGTTCAAGTTTGAATACAAAAGGCATTCATTCGGAATTGGTGGAAGTATGCACAATCTTTTTTAAGCCTTGTGCGTGAAGGAAAATGACTGCTTGGTGGCTTTAGATAAAATCTTTTTCAGGGATTAAATAACGGAATGCCAATTGTTAAATTCTCCCTAGCAATGCATTAAACACCCATGCAATACAGAAAAAACCGATTCCTACCGTGGCAAACCCCCAACCGGCAACATCGTCATACCTAAATGCGCCTAGGCAAATCAATACCACGCCCATCAATATCATTAAAAAAGTTGCCCACCCAAGGACTTTGTTTTTGTTCATCATGGCTAAACGTTTTTTAAACAAGGACTTTGCCTTAAAATAAAACTATACAAATATATAGCATTTGCAGAGACTTCAAACCTGTTAGATAAACTTCATTTTTCTTACTCATAATCATAGATCTACCACCGCTGTTTTCTCTATGTACGATTACATTCAAAAATTTGAAGCCTATTTACCCAGATTAAACAAATTATTTTTTGCCAATTCTCGGACGTTTGGCTGGTTTCAGATTTTCATCTTTAGGGTTTCCTTTTCCGTTACGATCTTCAGGGTTGATTGATGGAGTTTCAAATAAATTTAGCGTTACTCTTTTATTAATTTTTTCAATCAATTCCTCCTCAAATTCTTTATAAGCAATCTTGATTCCTTCCATGTAAAGATTGCTTGTTTTGAAGTCCTGTTTTTCAACAGTAATTAAGTTGATAAGTAACGAATTTTGTTGATTTTTTGGATCAAAAAGTTCAAGGTCGTTAGGGTCAGAAAAATCTAGATGCCCTGCATGTTTTTCTCTTTGACTCTCTACATAGCATTTAATATCCTGTAGTTTTGATTTTGCAAATTCAAATTCTTTTGATTCAAAATAATCTTGATTTGCCAAATACATGCCTTTTGTCCAGTCTAGTTGGTGTTGATTAGGAGAAACTTCAAAATCATCCTCTACAGCCAAAAACATTTCAGCAAAAGCATTCATGAGCGCAGGACGCTTCTCTGCCTGCTTCAAAGCAAAATCAGGATAAGAGGTTTTTGAGGGAAGGCGACCATTGTAAATTATGTTGAGCATCCCCTGAACCCCTTCTATCTCCTCGTTTTGATTGGGTTTTACATCCAATTCAGGCATCAATTGTGTGGTGATAAATTGCTCCAATGCCTCACGTTCTATCGTAAGCATCGCTTCATCACTCACTTGCTTTCCGCATTTTAGCGACTCAAGGGTTTGACCCACATAACAGTTTAGCAAATATGCCTTGATGGGGGTGCCACAATCTCCCAAAGCGGTGGCTAATTTTTGAAGCGTAGTGGCTTGCTCTTCATGGAGTGCTTCATCACCATTTTCAAGCACCTCTTCTAGTATTCCTCTAAAAACCTGATTGATGGGCGTATTGGGGGTAGGGTCTAGCACGGTAGCATTATTCAATACCATTTCTAAAACCTCCTTGGCAGTTTCTTTTTTGTTGCGAACCTCAAAATTTGCACCTGTTAAAAGCTGTTGAAGTTGCTCCATTATTTCATCAACCCTATTGGGGTCGGTTGGGTATAATTTTCTAAGTGAGTTTTTTACACTTGTGTTTTGGTCATGAGCTGCCATGTTAAACGAAGCACGTGGAATGTTTTCCTGTAGCCAAGCTATTGTCTCCACACTCAATGGGTTATTTCTTACATAAATTACCAAGATTGGTGGCTGTGTTAATATAGATTCTGGTAGGCTTATGAGTTGGTTGTCACATAATCTCAATACCACTAAACCCGTAAGTTCTCCAATGCTAACAGGTAGGCTTGTGAGTTGGTTACGTTCCACATTCAATGTGTTTAAACTCGTAAGTTTTCCAATGCTATCTGGTAGGCTTGTGAGTTGGTTACTCCCTAAAAGCAATTTGCCTAAACCCTTAAGATTTCCAATGCTATCTGGTAGGCTTGTGAGTTGGTTACGTTTCACATTCAATGCGCTTAAACTCGTAAGTTTTCCAATGCTATCTGGTAGGCTTGTGAGTTGGTTACTCCCTAAATGCAATTTGCCTAAACCCTTAAGATTTCCAATGCTATCTGGTAGGCTTGTGAGTTGGTTACTTGCTAAATTCAAATCTTTTAAATCTGGAAACTCTGTATGAATATAAGGAATGAGTATTTCAAGGTCCCAGTCATTGAGGTCCATCCTTAATAAATTAAGCGTGGTACCACTTAATAAATTAAGCGTGGTACCACCTGAATTCTTGCATTTTTCAATTGCTTCGTTAACCTTGGGTTTTTCTTCCAGTAATTTTTTTACTTGTTTTAAATTTTCTTCAGATGAAGAGGCTGTTAAAGGCATGATTTTTTTGTTTTACAATTTCATTTACAAAAATACAAATTAATTTTTAGCCAATTCTCCGATGTTTGCCTCCATTTGGGTTTTCATCTTTAGGGTTTCCTTTTCCGTTACGATCTTCAGGGTTGATTGATGGAGTTTCAATACATTAGTAGAAAGTGGGACATCAAAAAACAACTATTTACCAAAAAGCGTAATTATATCGGGGGATGGAACGGATTTATTTGATACTACTTCCTTACAGAAAAGAGCAAAGAGAAAAACAATTTCAAACAAAATGATTCTTTCGCTTGTAGATGTAGCCAAAGAGAAAGGAGATAAGGAAAGAATGAAATCATATTGGAACGCTTATCATTGTCAATCCAATATCGTAAGTAAGGATGGCAAACTATATGGAAAGTATTGTAAAAATAGATTTTGTACTAATTGTTTAGCAATACGAAAAGCCGACATAATCAATAGATATTACCCTACTCTCAAACAATGGGAAGAACCTCATTTTGTTACTCTAACTGTAAAATCAATAAAGTACCAACATCTAAAAACCTATATCGAAGGTATGAATCGAGCTTTTGATATGATAAAAACAAGATGTAAGAAAAGACATCAAAGAGGAACAGGAATAAAATTGATTGGAATAAAATCCTTAGAATGTAATTTTAACCCCAAAACACGAACTTACAACCCTCATTTTCACTTAATTGTACCAAACCAAGAAACTGGCGATTTACTCAAAAAAGAATGGTTGTTTCAATGGAAGCATAACACCAAATTATTTACCTCTCCCAAAGCTCAACACATTAGAAAAGTAGAAAACTTAGAAAGAGATTTGATCGAAACTATAAAGTATGGAAGTAAAATATTTACAGAACCCGATTTGAAAAAGAAAGGAGATAAATCTATTCCTCCTATGGTTTATGCAAGAGCTTTGGATAATATATTTTCAGCATTAACCAACAAAAGATTGTTTGATAGATTTGGTTTTAACCTACCTCAGCAAGAACCTAAGACATCTAAAAGCTATTTGATACAGAACTTTGAAGAATGGACTTTTGAACCCTCCAATAACGATTGGATAAATAAAGATTCAAGAGAGATTTTATCGGGATATACTCAAACTCCCGAACTGGAACATCTTTTAGTAAATGGAATTAACTTAGAATTATATTGACTTTATACATTAATTGTAACTAAAACGCCTGTCCTATGCCAATATAAAACAACCTATCTTCTTTTGAAATCCCATAATCAAAAGAGATAATAGTAGATTGATTCCAAGCTATTCTTGCCCCCACTCCATAAGAGTATTTGATATTTTTAAGACTCAAATCTTGCCATTTGTCTCGAACTGTTCCCGCATCAAAAAATGGAGCTACACCAAAAGCAAAATTTTGTTTTCCTAATTTCGTTTCCGCAATTCTATACCTCAGCTCAATATTTGTAAACCACATAGAACGAGCCAAAAATCTGTTTGCCCTATAACCTCTAAGAGATTGTTTACCTCCAAGAGCATTAATACTTCCTTCGGGACTCCATTGGTCTTGAAACTCAAAAAACGGAGCGTTTGAACCAAAAATATTACCGACTCCAAGCCGACCAGCTATAACCGTTCTTTTTCCGAATGGTAATTTCTTGTATGCTCTACCTTGAAAAAAAAGTTTATTGAAATCAAATTGAGAACCAATGTATTTACTTGAATATTCGTTAGCAATTTCAAAATAATATCCTTTGGATGGGTCTGGTTCAAAATCTCTTGTATCGTAAATTAACGCTGTTTGAAAAATTGAAATCCAGCCGCCATTTAAACCAGAGATATTCCCTTGGTCAAAATCTCTTTGTAGAAGTGAGAAACCGTTTGGTGCGGTTGTTTTTTCTCCTGTAATTGGATTAATCGCGTCAGCTGCCTCTCCTTCAAATGTTGTATAACTCAAATGTTGAATTTCATAACCACTCATTATGCGCCATTTCCCGTTTCCAATAGCATAGTCTGCTTTCAGGTTAAGCATGTATTCTGTTTCTCTAAATCGATTAGAAAGCGCATCCGTTACAAGAGCTGCTTCTCCCATTTCTCCTGGGCGTAATGTTTTTCTTGCTTTATCATAAGCCGAATAGGTACTGTACGTTTCTCCTCCAAATGCGGTGGAGGGTAATTTTAACGGATCGAGTGTTGATTCTGTAAGCCCGAAATATAAATTGGCTGGATTTTGTTGTGCTTTAAAATCGATTTTAAATCTCCAACGTGTTCCTTTATAATAAGGAACATCTAAAGATAATGCCAATTCTCGCGCGTTTGACGTGTAATACGCTGCATTCGCTTTTAGTTTTGCCAAATATGGCGTGTAAGGGAATAAGGGATTTGTGCGCTCTCCGTTCCAATACACATTACTCCTAATTCCAAAGCCGAAACCTGTAACGGGGTCGGAAGAAAAATCTGGAATACCAGTCATAAATGTTCCTTCTTTTTTCTTTAAAAGATCGGCATCAGACATTTTTCTTGATTTGATAAACGAAAGGGAATCTTTTACTTGCGCATTAATCGAGTGTGCTGAAACTATTAATGCTAAGCACAGGAATAACGTTTTAGATGTGATTATAAATCGATAATCATTTTGTTTTTTGGATGTTTTCATTTAATAACATTTTTGATAAATAGTTTAATTATTCATCAAATAACGTGAGTATTTAAATGTGTTTGCTGAAAGATAGGTGCAGAACAATTTATCTATACAAATTGACCTTTTTAGGAAAGGTTTTTCTTGAATTGAGTAGGCGTTAACCCTTTGAACTTCTTGAATATAGCATTAAATGAAGACTTTGAATTGAAACCAACATCTGTAGCAATTGCCAAGAGTGTAAAATGATTATTCTGGTCGTTTTTCAACCTATTTATAAACTCTTCAACGCGATATTGATTTACAAAATCTTGAAAACTGGTGTCCATGTGTTCATTCAAAACTTCTGATATGTATTGACGTGGAATGTTGAGCTTTTCCGAAACGTCTTGAATAGACAATTTTCCATTAAGGTATAGTTTATCCTTTTCCATTGAATTAATTAAGTCCGTTTTATACTTTGCAATGAGTTTTGTGTTGAGGTTGGAGTTTTGGTATTTGTTTATTGTTGTTTTAGGCAATATTTCTTTGCCTTTAGATAATAATTTGAAAGCAATAAAATAGAATAAAAATGCAACAATTAAGAGAAGGTAAGTATTGAAGTATTGATTATTAAATAAGGGTAATTCCGACCATCCAAGTATTAAAAAAATTTCATTGACTAAAGAAAGGAGAAACAAAATAATAATAGGAATAGTGAAATAGATAATCCAATGTTTCCTTTTTCCTGTAACAATTGAGTACAGAATTAATCCTAAGTAAACTATAAAGGTTAATTCTGTTAATAGCTCTAAGACCTCAACAATCAAATTATCATCTACAATGCTTATTTCAATTCCTTCTATTATGAAATAAAGAATATTTGGAATAAAAAAAAGACAATCGGACTTAGAGAATTTTTCTTTTCCCCTTTTGTAATATCTAAAGAACAAGAATAGAAAAGTTACAAATAAGGAATTATCGAAAAGAAACCAATCTGTATTATTAGCAAATAGATTGTTTCCATCATCTCCAATAATATAGAGCAAAACAGAAAGTAAGCTACCAATCAATAACCACAATGTAGTTTTCTTGTATAGTTTTCGATTGACAAACAAAACAGAAAGGACAAAAAGACCTTGCACTAAAGCTATTATTTGAATTGTTTGAAGCATTAAATTTATTATCAGTTAGCTAAAATTATTAAAATATCTCTTTTTTAGCTTTAAAACAGGAACTTAAAAACCTTACTTCTGTCAACTATACTGTCAACCATAAAAACAAAAGCCTTGCAATCAAATGATTACAAGGCTTTTTGCGGAGAGACAGGTCCATGAACCCTAATTGAAGTTCGGTACCACCTGAATTCTTGCATGTTTCAAGTGCTTGGCTAACTTTGGGTTTTTCCTGCAGTAATTTTTTTACTTGTTTTAAATTTTCTTCAAATGAAGAGGGTGTTAAAGGCATGATTTTTTTGTTTTACAATTCCATTTACAAAAATACAAATTTATTTGAAAGCAAATTAGTATCAGGGTATTGTATTGTCATAAATCTAGATCCCCTACCTTTGAATCATCAATTGAACACAATCATATGGAGCATTCAGAAGGAGCCATTGAAGTATTTGGGGCTAGGGTTCACAACCTAAAAGAAGTAGACGTAAGCATTCCAAGAGGAAAGCTAGTAGTGATTACGGGGCTAAGCGGCAGCGGAAAATCATCGTTGGCATTCGATACTATTTATGCAGAGGGGCAGCGAAGGTACATCGAGACTTTTTCTGCGTATGCAAGGCAATTTTTAGGCGGACTGGAAAGACCCGATGTGGATAAAATTGAGGGGCTTTCGCCCGTGATTTCTATTGAACAAAAAACCACCAACAAAAGCCCAAGGTCTACCGTTGGCACCAGCACCGAAATCTATGATTTTTTAAGGCTATTATACGCTCGAGTTGCCGATGCATATTCCTACAACACAGGAAAAAAAATGGTGAATTATAGCGAGGAAGAAATCAATAAATTGATTTTTGATGACTATAATGGTAAGAAAATCATATTGCTAGCTCCTGTGGTAAAATCCAGAAAAGGACATTACAGAGAGCTTTTTGAGCAAATATCAAAGCAAGGTTTTGTAAAAGTAAGGGTAGATGGCGAGGTAAAAGACTTGGTAAAAGGAATGAAGCTAGATAGGTACAAAAACCATGACATAGAGGTGGTTGTAGATCGCTTGCAAGTTTCTGAATCCTCCGAAAAAAGACTTTCGGAATCTATTAAAACCGCCATGCATCAAGGCGAGGAAGTGATGATGGTGATGGAGCAAGAGAGTGATGATGCTAGGTTTTTTAGTAAAAATTTAATGTGTAAAGATACAGGGTTGTCTTATGCCTTGCCAGAGCCTAATGCATTCTCCTTCAACTCACCAAAAGGTGCTTGCCCACACTGCAATGGTCTTGGGCATTTAAAAAAAGTGAACCTTGCAAAACTTATTCCAGATACTGAAATAAGTATTAATAAGGGAGGAATTGCCCCCATAGGCGAAAAAAAAGACAGCTGGATTTTCAAGCAGCTAGAAGTTATTGCTGAACGCTTTGAGTTTAAGCTAAGCGACCCTATTTCAAAAATTTCAAAAGAAGGGTTGGAGATGATTTTTCATGGGGGAGATGAAAGATTTAAGGTCAATCATCAATCAATTGGTATTACACGATCTTATAGAATTGACTTTGAGGGAATTGTAAAATTCATTGAAAATCAATATAAAAACAACGATGCTGCTTCCATTGTTAGGTGGGCAAACGAATATATGGACGAGGTGCCTTGCGAGCGATGCCATGGCGCTAGGTTAAGAGAAGAGAGTTTGCACTTTAAAATAAACGATCAAAATATTTCGGAGCTCGCTCAAATGGATTTACGATCGCTTTCTGCGTGGTTCAAAAACATCCATGAATCTCTCACCAAAAAACAGCAAATCATTGCTTCGGAAATTGTTAAGGAAATCAGCACAAGAATTCAATTTTTGCTAGATGTAGGGTTGGAGTACCTGAGCCTAGATAGAACCTCCAAAACTCTTTCTGGCGGTGAGGCTCAACGTATTCGGTTGGCTACTCAAATTGGCTCTCAGTTGGTGGGGGTTTTGTATATTTTGGATGAACCCAGCATTGGACTCCACCAAAGAGACAATGAGAAGCTCATCAAATCGCTTGTAAATCTTCGGGATATTGGAAACTCTGTAGTGGTGGTGGAGCACGACAAAGATATGATAGAGAGTGCGGATCATATTATAGAAATCGGTCCACATGCAGGAGTTCATGGCGGACAAATTGTAAATCAGGGTACGCTAAAAGAAATCTTACAAAAAAACACCCTTACAGCGGCTTATTTAAACGGCACCAAACAGCTTCCTGTGCCTACAACAAGACGAAAAGGAAATGGAAAGAAGCTAAAATTAATAGGTGCGAGCGGTAATAATCTTAAAGATGTTACTGTAGAGTTTCCGTTAGGAAAACTGATTTGTGTAACTGGAGTTTCGGGGAGTGGAAAATCTACCCTCATTAACGGAACCTTGTTTCCTATTCTAAACGAGTATGTTTATAAAGGCGTGAAAAAACCGATGCCCTACGAGAAAATCACTGGTTTGAAAAATATTGACAAGGTAATTGCCATAGATCAGTCTCCTATTGGCAGAACACCACGTTCCAACCCTGCTACTTATACTGGAATGTTTGGCGAAATAAGAAACCTGTTTACAAAAACAAACGAAGCAAGTATTCGAGGCTATAAGCCAGGTCGATTTTCTTTTAATGTAAAAGGAGGTAGGTGCGAAGATTGCAAGGGTAGTGGGTTAAGAGTTATAGAAATGAACTTTTTGCCAGATGTATATGTAAACTGCGAATCGTGCAATGGCAAGCGGTTTAATAGAGAAACCCTAGAGGTTCGCTACAAAGGAAAATCTATATCGGATGTGCTTAACATGACCATAGAAGAGGCAGTTCCGTTTTTTGAACATATTCCAAATATTTACCGAAAAATCAAAACTATTTTAGATGTTGGGCTTGGCTATATTACACTTGGTCAGCAATCTACTACGCTGTCTGGTGGCGAAGCACAGCGCATTAAATTGGCAACAGAGCTATCGAAAATAAGTACAGGAAACACCTTTTACATCCTTGATGAACCTACCACAGGTTTGCATTTTGAGGATATTAGCCAGCTTATGAAAGTGCTGGATGATTTAACAGATAAAGGTAATACCGTGCTGGTGATTGAGCATAACATGGATGTAATTAAAATGGCGGATCACATCATAGACATTGGCATGGAAGGCGGTAAAAACGGTGGGGAATTGGTTTGTGCTGGCACGCCAGAGCAAGTGGCAAAGCATCCTGAAAGTTTTACGGCAAAATTTTTGAAAAAAGAACTACTTTAGTCCACAAGCAACCAAGTGTTTCACTAATAATTATTTAAAAAAATGAGCGATAACGATAAAATAAAACAGAAGTTCGAGCGAAAAACATGGGATTGGAACGATCTTAAAACCAACAATTCATGGTCGATTTTCAAAATCATGGCAGAGTTTGTAGAGGGCTTTGAAAGACTCGGAAAGATTGAACCTTGCGTAAGCGTTTTTGGATCTGCTAGAACCAAAGAAAATGACCCAGAATACATTATGGCAGAAGAGCTTGCTTACCAACTAGCTACCAATGGCTATGGTGTAGTTACAGGCGGTGGGCCAGGTATTATGGAGGCAGGAAACAAAGGTGCGCAGCGAGGCAAAGGAACTTCTGTGGGGCTGAATATCGATTTGCCTTTTGAGCAAAGTAATAATAAATGGATAGACCCAGATAAGTGCTTAGATTTTAATTACTTTTTTGTGCGCAAAGTAATGTTTGTGAAATACTCTCAGGGGTTTGTAGTTATGCCAGGAGGATTTGGAACACTCGATGAGTTGTTTGAAGCAATTACACTTATTCAAACAGACAAGATTGGTAAATTCCCTATCATTCTTGTAGGTGTTAGCTTTTGGCAAGGTTTGATGGATTGGATTAAAAGCACTCTGTTGGAAACCAAAAAAATTAGCCCAAAAGATATTGACCTTATCAGCCTTGTAGATACGCCAGAAGAGGCTGTTGAAATCATCAATGCTTTTTATAAAAAGTATGATCACAAGCCTAATTTTTAGGGGGTTAATCTATTTCCACAAAATTTAAATTTTGAGACATTCTTAAGAGTCTGAACTTTGAGTTTTTTTACATCAAAGCTCTATTGCTAATAACATTAGACCTTCAGCGATTTAAAACGATCAGTTACAATATCTTAATAATTATCTTCTATTTTGTGCTCTCCTCATCTCAGGCCAATGAAAATTATGTCTGTTCAATAAAGCTATCCTTCTTTCGGATTCTTCATTTGGATTTTGCTCTCTTTCATCTCTCATATACTTTCCGAGTATATTTCTTTGATCGGTTACCCATCTAGAAAGTTGACGATTTCTTGGATCCTCTGAACATCTAGAAAGATTATCAAAATTATTCCTATCAAGGAATTCAACCAATTGCTGGTATCTTTCATTCCATCTAGGCTTTTTTATTGTTGGCCAAGCCACTCCTAGCTTTTGTAAAAGTTCTATCCTTTTTCTATCTCTTACGGTTGCACTTTCAATTGGTTGGTTGTCTGGCCCTATAAATTCTACTAGCTTGTTCCTATTGAGATTAAGAAATCTACTAAGCTTCTCATTTCCTCGAAATGGAATTTTTAAATTACCATTTGTCATATAAAATTCCTTCAGTTCATTGTATTGACTCATCCATTTTTCTCCTGTTATTTTTGAAATATCGTTTTCTTCTTCATTAATATTATTATCACAAAAATTCTGATCATCAAGAAGATAGGGGCTGTTAATATGAAGTTTGAAATTTTCAAAATCAACTTGTTTTTTATTTGGACTTGATTCTCTGTAACTGACATTTTTCATACAACCACAAACATGATAAAATATATTCTCAACCGATTGAATACCACAAGAGGTTTCTCCTTTCTGCAAAAAAGCTCTGTTTTCATTGGTTATAACATTAATGTTTGGATCGGAAAATATGTGTTTTGAAACATCTGTATTTCCAAGAAGTTTTTCAGAATAATTGGATGAAAATGCATTGAAAGCAATATTGGTTAAAATTGATCTACAAACTTCTTCATTATTGATAGGTAACGTATATTTTTGACTTGGTGGGCTAGAATTTAATAATGAAACTTTGTAATCACTATTTTCAGAATCATATTCAAAAACTACTGATTGGTAATGAGTATTTGCTCCTGAAGCTTTCGTTGGATCTAAATCACTAACTAACGAATGCCTTATGTAAAAAGTCTTGTAGCCAAAATCCTTTAAGTGACTAATCGTTTTGTTCAAAAATTTATTGACGTCTGTTTCAAGAGCTTTTTGTCTATCTCTTTCATCATAATAAACCTTCTTTAGCGTTTTTAAAAATTCATCAAAGTCTTTTTGTTCTGATTGCTCATAAATTTTTATTAAGTCTTGTTCATTTTTATTGGAATTCGTAATTGAAGAGAAGATATTTTTAAGTGAATCTGAATTAGCCCCGCTGCTAGCAATTTCAAAAACAGGATGAGTGATCCAATGCTTGGCAACATAAAGTTTTTCAAATGGAGATAGATGTTCTAATTCCTCAAATACAACCTCATAAAGTTCTTTATTAGAAATAACTCTCTAAGTTAGCAGGCTTAAGCTTGTCTGTTATCTCATTGATTTTATTCCAGCTATCTTTATAAGATTCAAGTATGGCAATCGCCAATTTTTTTGACTTTTTGGAATTATCTTTTTCCAAAAAAAGAACAGCCAAAGATCTGAGCACCTCGGTAAGGTCTGGCTGAAACTCATCTAAATTATCAAGTGCAAAATTAGCTTTTGATAAGCCAGTTTCAAGTGGTTCTCCATCGATTAGGAAGTCTGCACATTCTAGATAAAATGCTAATTGGTCTTTAAAAATTTCATCTTCAGTTAAATTTTCTATTTTTTCATTATAACTATCGATAAAAACAATAATATTCGATGCTAGATTTAATAAATTTTCGGAAATTTCTTCAGTTGTGTTGCTAAGCATTTTCTATTTTTTTAAGTAACTCATTGAATGAGTTGTGTTTTACAATATTGGTGTGTACTTGTTTTTTAAAACAAGTAGTTTGCCTTAAAAAGGTACCTCAAGAATCATTCCAAAATTTTGATTTCCTGAAATTATTTATTTTTCTTTGAATTTTCCCAAACAAAAGCTTTTCTCAAACTTTTGTGAATCTAAAAGCTAGATAAAACTAAACATTCCTTCAAGCTCCTGAAGAAAATAACCTCTATGATTCCAAAAAATTCGGACATAAATCACCAAAAAAGTAACCGTGAAGCACACCTTTAAAAAAGTAGAGGATATAAACCCAATAAAGGAGCCAAACGCAGCTTTTAAAGCTCTTTGAGTATCTTTACTGTCTTTTACCAGTTCTCCAAAAAAAGCGCCAAGCATGGCACCGAGCAACATGCCAAATGGAGGGAAAAAAATCAATCCTGCCACCAACCCTGCTTGAGTGCCAATAATGCCATAGCGAGATCCGCCAAACTTTTTTGCGCCAACAGCAGGTATTATATAATCTAAAATACCAATAACTACCATAGCTCCGAATGTAACCCCAAGTAAACTCCAGTTTTGATCTACAATATTGGTAAAATGAAGAATTAACAATCCTACCCAACTTACAAGCGGGCCAGGAATTAGGGGGATTAAACAGCCTAAAATACCTAATATTAGTACGTTGAATCCAATAACAAGCAGTATGATGTCCATCATTTTAAATTTAATTTAAACTTGATACATTTGAGGAAAATATTTCACCAATTTACCTCAAAAATACGCCAATTTATAATAATCGATATTTGCAGATTAGTATCTATTGTAAGATGCTTCAAAAAGCATTGTATGCTTTTAAAGAAATATTAAATTTGCTTTTAATCAGATAATTAAAAATCTTGCTATTCGATTTTATCTGATGAGTAACATAAAAAAAAACATGAAAGAAACGATAAGACTGAATAAATATTTATCAAATGCGGGTATTTGCTCACGTAGGGAAGCAGATGTTTTTATTACCGCAGGTTGCGTAACCATTGATGGAACGGTGGTAACAGAAATGGGTTATAAAGTACAGGAAGGTCAAAAAGTGTACTTCGAGCAAAGATTGATCAGCCAAGCACCTAAGCAGTATGTGCTTTTGAACAAGCCAAAAAACTTTATCACCACCATGAACGACGATCGTGGTAGAAAAACAGTGATGAGTTTGGTGTTAAACTCTACTAAAGAACGTATTTACCCTGTAGGAAGGCTAGATAGAAATACAACGGGTTTATTGCTTTTTACCAACGATGGCGATTTGTCTAAAAAGCTTACACACCCAAAACACAGAGTTCATAAAATATACCACGTTACGCTCGAAAGGAAAATCAAACAAGCAGACTTTGATAAAATTACAGAGGGCTTTATACTAGATGGTAAAAAAGTGATAGTTGATGAGCTTTCATATATAGAAAATGGAACAGCAAGAGAGCTAGGCATTAAAATTCATTCTGGAAGGAATAGAATTGTTAGAAGAATTTTTGATCATTTCGGCTATCATGTAATGAAGCTCGATCGTGTAATTTTTGCAGGACTCACTAAAAAAGACTTGCCAAGAGGTAATTGGCGACACCTTACCCAACTGGAGGTAAATAGCTTCATGATGTTGCCCTCCATTAAAGAATAGTGAATTATAATTTAGAATTCATATTTTTGAAATGAAAGAAGTATAAACTTAATATTTGTAGCATCGTGCAACAACTAACCAACACATCATGGAGCACATAGAATTATTTTTTAAGTCAATTTTTATTGACAACATGGTATTTGCCACTTTTTTGGGCATGTGCTCCTATTTGGCAGTATCAAAAAAGGTGTCGACTGCAGTAGGCTTAGGGCTTGCTGTGATTTTTGTAATGGCAATTACCGTTCCGCTAAACTGGTTGCTAGATCAGTATGTGCTTAGAGATGGAGCATTGGCATGGCTTGGCGAAGAATACGCTGCGTATGATTTGAGCTTTTTGTCTTTTATCATGTTTATTGCCACCATCGCCACCATGGTTCAGATTGTAGAAATTGTGGTAGAAAGATTTGCACCTGCTCTTTACAACTCGCTAGGTATCTTTTTGCCATTGATTGCCGTAAACTGTGCAATTTTAGGCGGATCTTTATTTATGCAAGCAAGAGAAATAAGCTCTGTTTTGTTTGCTTTAAACTATGGAGTGAGTTCTGGAATCGGCTTCTTCCTCGCTATTTTAGCCATTGCATCTATCCGAGAAAAAATAAGATATTCAAATGTTCCACCACCACTTAGGGGGCTAGGAATCACTTTTATAATTACTGGGCTTATGGCGATAGGTTTTATGAGCTTTGGCGGAATGCTAACAGGAGGAGAAGAGGTGGAAGAAAAAAAGCAAGCAACAGAAATCGTTCAAAAATGAACAAATTGAATTTGTTTATAAATATTTCAAGGTCAATAAATAAATCGTTTGTACTGAATCAAACAACATAAATATCCCCTTTTAAGATGAGCATATTAGCAACTAGTTCAGCAGGATTAATTACCGTTACAATTGGAGCATTCTTGCTATTGATATTTCTATTGCTTGCTTTGCTGCTTTTTATCAAACAAAAATTATCGCCTTCTGGTCCAGTAACTATTAAAATTAATGGTGAAAAAGAAATTTCGGTACCCTCTGGAAGTACGTTGCTTTCAACACTAGGGCTGAATAAAATATTTTTACCTTCTGCTTGCGGAGGAGGAGGTACTTGTATTCAATGCGAGTGCCATGTTCATCAAGGCGGCGGCGAAGCCCTCCCTACAGAAAAGCCTCATTTTACAAGAAAACAGTTGCAGTCAGGAGCCCGACTTGCTTGCCAGGTAAAAGTAAGACAAGACATGGAAATTTCTATTCCAGAAGAGGTTTTTGGAATTAAAAAATGGGAAGCTGAAGTTGTTAGTAATTACAATGTTGCTTCTTTTATCAAAGAATTTGTAGTTAGAATTCCTGAAGAAATGAATTACAAAGCAGGTGGGTACATTCAAATTGAAATTCCTCCATGCGAAGCAGCTTATAAGGATGTAGACATTACAGCCCATCCAAAAGAACATGAAGCAGTTGATAAGTTTCAGCTAGAATGGGACAAATTCAACTTATGGCCGTTGGTAATGAAAAACAACGAAGCTGCAGATCGTGCATATTCTATGGCATCGTTTCCTGCCGAAGGACGAGAAATCATGCTGAATGTTCGGATTGCTACACCGCCTTGGGATCGATCCAAAAACAATTGGAAATACGTAAATCCAGGGGTTGCATCTTCTTATATTTTTTCGAGAAAAGCAGGAGATAAAATCACTATTTCTGGGCCTTATGGCGAATTTTTTATCAATGAATCGGACAACGAAATGTTGTATGTAGGCGGCGGTGCAGGTATGGCTCCCATGCGTTCTCATCTCTACCATTTGTTCAAAACACAAAAAACCAACAGAAAAGTTACTTTCTGGTATGGAGGAAGGTCTAGAAGAGAGCTTTTTTACGCAGAACATTTTTATGAATTAGAGCGTGAGTTTCCAAATTTTAGGTTTTTTCTAGTGCTTTCAGAGCCTTTGGAAGAAGACAACTGGAAGGTGAAGAAAAATATAGATGATAAAGAGGGCGATGGTTTTGTGGGGTTTGTTCATCAAGCAGTAATCAATGAATACCTAACCAAGCACGAGTCGCCAGAAGATATTGAGCTTTACTTCTGTGGTCCGCCACTTATGAACCAAGCTGTTACTAAGATGGGGCAAGATTTTGGAATTCCTGATGAGCACATAAGATTTGATGATTTTGGCGGGTAAATTTCAGTTTTTTACTTCAACAACTCTCTTGCCTTTTTTTGAATGATGCTTTCTACACTCACGTTGTTTATTTTGCTTTCAAGCCATGAAATAATATCGAGGTAAAGAAAAGAGCGTCGCTCATATTGGTCGTTTTCGTAATTTTTAAATTCTTTGTGCAATTTCACAAACTCTTTTCTAAGCCCTCTAGGATTTATATAGCTTAGGTTTTTCAGAAAACCAATCATTCTTTTTTGAACCTCTTTGAGGTCGTTCATCTGAATTAGAAATTTGTAGGTAGAAACAATCAGTTTGTCAATATTCAGGTCGATTCCTGCCTCGTAATGAGCAACCAAATTCAGTACCCTAGAAAAACAAAGCAAGTCTTCGCGCAACTTTAATTGCTTGTTTTGAATAATCATGTAGAGGTAGTGTATGCACTTTTCGTTTTGCCCAGCACCAAAATAAAGGCAAGCTATTTTGTAGTAAAAAACCATGATGTGGTGTTCATCTATCTTGCTTTTGTAAGCGATCAGCTCTTTGTTTAGCGAGTTGATATACGGAAGTCCTTCGGTAAATTTCCCTTCTAAAAACAGATAGTTCAGCTTATTTTGATTGTAATAGAGAAAAATAAGGGTTTCTGTATTGTTGTTCAAAGCAATATGAGAAGTATTGATATCATTCTCCAACAACTTCAGCACCTCTTCAAACTTGGTTTTATTTTTCAGCATATACAGCGACTCCAATAAGTAGTTCAATGCTTTTAGGTAGAAAACAGGGTTTTGCTTCTTCATCTGTGGCATTTCGTTAAAAAGGTCTACCCATTTTTGAGCATACTTATAGCTATTTACAAAATCTTGATTGATAATGCTTAGCCATAAGTAAGCCTGGTACAAGAACATTTTTTCTTTAAAACCCAACTCAGCAATACGATAGCTAGGCATCCTTTTTTCGAAGTAGTTTTTGAGCTGTTTGGAGTCGCCATCTACTTTTGCATACCCTTCTTTAAGCATTAGGCTATATAGCTGCAGCGATAAATTCGAAAGTTTACTTATTCGCACATTGCTAAGGCTAAGACTTTTGGCTTGTTCTGTAAGCACGTCTGCTCGGTTGATGATGCTTCGTGTAATGTATTGCGATTCAATGGTTTTTTCAAACTCCACGATTTCATAGGCGGCATTTATTTCACCATTTTTTATTGCTAACAACTTTGCTTTGTCTAGAATTTTTAGACTTTGTTTGTACAGCCCTTTGTTGTACAAGATGGTTGCAAAATCAAATTGCTCTCTTATTTGTACCATCACATCTCGGTGAATAGGGTTTAAGCGTAAGCTCCTTAATACTTGTTTGTATAAGTGCGCTTTGGAATTCGAGATTTGTTGTTTTTTAATGTCGGTTTTGCTCAATATCAGTTCATCGCTATAGCTATTTGCCTTTTCTAGCAAATTGAACAACGACATAAAATTTGAAGTTGCATTTCCTTCCAACCTTCCTGCAAATAGTTTGAATTGTCTTTTTTCTGACTTAGACAACGACTTGATTAGTGAAAATAATGGGTCTTTAAACTCAATAGCCATTGTAGTTATTTTTTGTTTAATTTTATTATTGTTCAATAACTTAAAAAAAATCTAATTTATTGAGTGTAGTAAAATAGACTATAAATGTAGGGTAATGTTCAGGGAATCGTAGTATTTTAAACAAAAATTACAGTTAATTATGAGTCAAGGTCACGTACACATTTTCGACACCACTTTAAGAGATGGTGAGCAAGTTCCAGGATGCAAACTAAACACTGCACAAAAACTAGAAATTGCCATGCAATTAGAACTGCTGGGTGTGGATGTAATAGAAGCTGGCTTTCCAATTTCAAGCCCTGGCGATTTTGAATCAGTACAAAAAATAGGGGAAATTGTAAAAAACGCAACAGTTTGCGGACTTACAAGGGCTAACAAAAGAGATATTGATGTGGCCGCAGAAGCACTTAAAACGGCTAAAAGACCTAGAATTCATACAGGTATTGGAACTTCTGATGCGCATATTTTATACAAATTCAAATCTGATAGAGAAACCATTAAGCAAAGAGCCATTGAGGCAGTAGCGTATGCTAAAAAATATGTAGAAGACATAGAGTTCTATGCAGAAGATGCAGGAAGAACCGACAATGAATACCTTGCAGAAGTTATAGAAGCAGTAATAAAAGCAGGAGCTACGGTGTTAAATATTCCAGACACCACAGGTTATTGCCTGCCCGAACAGTACGGTGCAAAAATTAAATTTCTGAAAGAAAATGTAAAGGGAATTGACAATGTAATTCTTTCGTGCCACTGCCACAACGACCTTGGCTTGGCAACTGCCAATGCCATTGCTGGAGTACAAAATGGCGCAAGACAAATAGAGTGCACCATCAACGGAATTGGAGAACGAGCAGGCAACACTTCTTTGGAAGAGGTAGTGATGATTTTAAAACAACACGAATCAATAGGGTTGACCACGGGCATTAATTCAAAATTGTTGTACAGCACCAGTAGAATGGTACAAGAGAAAATGGGTGTGATTGTACAGCCCAACAAAGCCATTGTGGGAGAAAATGCGTTTTCTCATAGCTCGGGTATCCACCAAGATGGGGTGATTAAAAAAAGAGAAACCTACGAAATCATAGACCCTAAAGATGTTGGGGTAGACCAATCTTCTATTATATTGACTGCCAGAAGCGGAAGGGCAGCCTTGGCTTACAAAGCAAAAAATATTGGTTATGAACTTACTAAAATTCAATTGGATGCCGTGTACCCAGTTTTTTTAAAACTTGCAGATGCAATCAAAGAACTGAACGACCAAAACATTCATGACTTAATGCAAGACCATGCTATTGAAAAAAGTTTGGTTTAATTTTTTGTAACCTTACCAATGATGATTACTAGCCCTTTTTGAATGACTATTTTAGAATTAAAAGAAACATTTTTTAAAGCTTTAAAGGACTTTTACTCAAAAGAAGAAATCAATGTTTTGTTTAAAATGGCTTCAGCGCACGTGCTTTGTATGAGTGCCGTTGACCTGGCATTGAATCCAAATCATTTAGTAGAAAGTACACAAGTAGCTATTTTTCAAAAGATCATTTTTCAGCTTAAAGAGCAAGTGCCTATTCAATATATTGTAGGTTCCTGCAAATTTTACGGTCTTTCTTTTGAGGTGAACAAACACACCTTAATCCCCCGACCCGAAACGGAAGAGCTGGTGGATTGGGTGTTGGTAAATACCAATAAAAATCAACAATTAAAGATTTTAGACATAGGAACTGGAAGTGGCTGTATTGCCATTTCATTAGCAAAAAAACTACCCAATGCAACAGTTCATGCAATTGATTTTTCTGAAGAAGCTTTAAAGATTGCCAGCAAAAATGCAGACAAACACCAAGTCTCCATTGATTTTTTTTTGAAAGATATATTGTCTGTCAATTCATTAGAAGATAAATACGACATCATTGTTAGCAACCCTCCGTATGTAAGAAACGCTGAAAAGAAATCCATGAAGCCTAATGTATTGGACTATGAGCCTGCTACAGCCTTGTTTGTAGAAGACCACGATCCGCTTATTTTTTACAAAAAAATCACTCAGTTAGCCGCTACTGCCCTTAACCCCCATGGTTTCTTGTTTTTTGAAATCAATCAATACCTGCCTGTAGAGGTTGCCAATTTATTAACAACCTATGACTTTGCAAAAGTTGAAACCAACAAAGACTTTTTAGGGAATTTTAGGATGGTGATGGGAAGACTATTGCTGTAGTTTTTATTAGAGTCTGCGTTTTTTTTCAGATGGTTCATTGGTAGGACTTGATTCAGAGTCTGAATTTATTCCATTAGGTAGGTCAAAACTACCGAAACTATGAATGCTAGAAATTGACAAGTCATCATAATCTTGCTGTATTGAGCTACCTAATGCTTCTTCATTGTTTACAGACGCGTTACTCGTTTTATTACCTTCATCTAAATTGATTCCAAAAGCATCCTCTGTAAATTTTTCAATTTCAGCAATGGACAAGAATCTAAAGAGATTAGAGTTTTCTAGAGGGATCTCATTATTGTAGTCTATTTTGTTAGCTATAAGCGGGTTATTTATTGTTGAATCTCTTAACCCTCTTAATTCTTTAACCTCCTCTTTTTTTATACAACTAAGTATTATTGGCACCGCCTTAGTCAATAGCTTGGTTAGGCTGCGTACTACATTCTCTTCAGAATTTTCATTTGTTACAGAGTCAGGAAATAATATGTTGATTATATCCATGTCCTTTGCAAAAAAAGTCATTCGGGTATAGGTTTCATCGACTACGCCTTTTGCTTGTAATTCTTTTGAGATATTTTTTGTAAACTCTATAAGTTCCCAACGAGCTCTTTCATTTTCTGTATCCTCTTCAAAGAGGTCCTCCAATTCTTGGAGCAAGTAGTTTCTGAGACTTGGCATAGTCTCATTTAGTTTTTCAACGAGTAGAGAAATTTCTTCATCGCTAATAGGAGTGGGAGGAAGTATAGAATAATCATCTGAACTCTGATTTTTAATTATAATAGTACGGAAGTCTTCGATGCTCATTTGTGAATCATTTCTATCATTAAAATCTGAACTATTTTCACGATAATATAGCAAGCTCAATGGGAGTGATAGTGCTGAAGATATCAACCCTTTAAGGATGTATTCTGAACTCCTAATATTTTTTAAGTTCCCTTCTTCTATGATGGTGTTTATTGGTAACTGGTATGTCAACGAATAATTGAATAAATGCTGCAAAACACAATCAATATCTTCTTCTTCTGTGTAGTTATTGAAAATAGTAGTATTGTTAAACATCGCTAGGAAAATAGTAGTCAGGCCTTTTTTTCTAGGCTGATAGTCAACTTCTATATCGTTAAAACCAGTTCCTATAAAGTCATTTATGTGCTTTAGAAACGTAAGAAAATCATCAATTCCAAGTCCTGCACTTTTAACTAGAACTTCTCCTAATTCTAAATTATCACGCTCAACAAGCACCGTTATTAATAAAGCTTGTTCATAGTGTTCACCTTCATCTTGTAAGTTAAAATTATTAGTTACCAATAAAGATGATATTATATTGCTTGGAATATTATCTTTCTGTGAGTTATGGTAAATAAAATGAAAGCCAACCACGCTATCTTTTATAACCGCTGATGAAACGGTTTCATTTTCTATCATCGATTTCACAAAGCTTAAACATTTCTTTTTTTGATCTTCTGAAGAGTTTGCATTGCACATGATAGCATAAGCACGATTTAGCATCAGAGTATAAGCAAAGCCCTCTTCTTCTAGGGTTGTATTGATGGCATCTTCGTAAAAAGTAAGCAATTGATCCATTGTAGGATTTAGCCCTAGCAGCTTTATAGCCAAATCAATTTTGCCTTTTTCGAATGCATGCCTAAATGCAAAATCTAGTAGTCTTCCTTCATGGATATCGCAATAATATTGGTTTGCCAAAGAATACATTTTTTCATCTGTAAATTGATGGGTGTTCTCGGTTATCCAATCAACAGCCTCTTTTTCAGTTTCATTTTCAATTAAATAGCGAATCTCAGAGCATTCGTAGTAACTCTCAGGTGTCAATTGAACTACCTTCGACCTAAGAAGACCAGTGATATATGTATAAACTGGAGTTCCGGGATTCAGCGCTAGTGCGTGTCTTAAAGCGTAATCAATCACACGGGCATTTTTGAGTCTGTAAGGTATATCTTCATCATGCTCCTCTTGCTCAAATGTTGAGGTAGATCTTGAAATAAGCTCTTCATTATGAGAACTATTCGCAAGAAAAGCTCTAAGGTCTCTTAGGTTATTGCTTGCAATTAGGTTGTGCAATATTGAATTTTCGTAAATTTCTTCTTCCATAGTAAATTGATGTTTTTGGGTTTGATATCTGTGCAAAGAGAGTTAGAATATTTTTTGCTGCTACAAGAAAAAATGCATTCAAGCCAATGATTAAATCGTAAAGACCAAGAGCTTTGTCATCGTAATCACTGCTATAAAAAACAGCATCAATCATGCATTAATATCTATTGAATCTTGAGCTATAACAAGTGTTTGTTAAAAATAAATATGAATCTAAATAATTTATTTTCAGTGTTTTATATGTTATTTATTGGATTTTTACAAATTGAAATGAGTGCTTTCAACTTTCTATATTCAGTAAAAAAAGTAGTTGGCTATTTACGCACTTGACTATTGTAAAAAAAGAGCATCGAGGTGCTTATTGGCAGTTATAAAATAATACATTTATAAAAAAGGTAATAGAATTTTGAGTTGAAATCGTACTTTTAGTAAAAAATTATCCAATAATGGAATTAAACAAATACAGCAAACGTGTAACGCAAGACCCTACACAGCCAGCTGCTCAAGCCATGCTTTACGCAGTAGGATTGACACAAGAAGACTTAAAAAAGCCTCAAGTAGGCATTGCTAGCACAGGGTATGACGGAAATCCTTGCAATATGCACCTAAACGGAATTGCCGCAAAAATTCAAGAGGAAGTTAATAAAACGGACTTAATTGGTTTAAAATTCAACACCATTGGGGTGTCGGACGGTATTTCTATGGGTACGGAAGGAATGCGTTATTCGCTCCCCTCTAGAGATGTAATTGCCGATTCCATAGAAGTTATAATGAACGCACAAAGCTATGATTCCTTAATTGCGATTGTAGGGTGCGATAAAAATATGCCAGGAGCCATCATGGCAATGCTGCGGTTAAACAGACCTTCAATAATGGTATACGGAGGAACCATTGCTTCTGGGAATTACAAGGGGAGAAAATTAAATATTGTGTCAGCTTTTGAGGCATTGGGACAAAAAATTTCGGGTGAAATTTCTGAAGAAGAGTACCAAGAAATCATTAAAAGATCAATACCGGGCGCAGGAGCTTGTGGAGGAATGTACACCGCCAATACCATGGCTTCTTCTATAGAGGCAATGGGGCTTGCGCTGCCTTACAACTCTTCCATACCTGCAGAAAATCCTCATAAAGAAAACGAAAGCGAACGCGTTTCCAAAGCCATTAAGGTGTTGATGAAAAAAGACATCAAGCCTTTGGACATCGTTACTAAAAAATCAATTGAGAATGCAATCACGTTGGTCAACGCGCTTGGCGGATCTACCAATGCAGTGCTTCATTATTTGGCAATTGCACATGCTGCAAATATTGATTTTAAACTCGAAGATTTTCAAAGAGTAAGCGACAGAACTCCTGTAATAGGAGATTTAAAGCCAAGTGGAGCTTACCTTATGGAGGATTTGCATGGCGTAGGCGGAACCCCAGCAGTGATGAAATACTTGCTTGATCAAGGTTACCTTCATGGCGATTGCTTAACGGTTACAGGAAAAACATTGGCAGAAAACTTGGCGGATGTAAAACCATTGGTGTTCGAAAATGAACCAGCGGTGATTCATCAAAAAGAGAAAGCTTTGAAATCTTCTGGAAACATTCAAATTTTATTTGGGAATTTGGCAGAGGAAGGTGCAGTGGCAAAAATAAGCGGCAAAGAGGGAGACTATTTTGAAGGAAAAGCCGTTGTGTTTAATGGAGAGCAAGAGGCAAATGATGGCATAAGCGCTGGACTGGTTGAAAAAGGAGACGTAATAGTGATTCGATATGTTGGGCCAAAAGGAGGGCCAGGCATGCCAGAGATGCTGAAGCCAACTTCAATGATTATGGGGGCTGGGCTGGGCAAATCAGTAGCCTTGATTACCGATGGACGTTTTTCGGGCGGAACCCACGGATTTGTAGTAGGTCACATTACCCCAGAGGCACAAACAGGGGGTGCTATTGCGCTTATAGAGAATGGCGACCTCATTTGTATAGATGCTAAAAACAATAAAATAGATGTAAAAATTTCAGCAGAAGAATTGGCAAAAAGAAAAGGGCAATGGAAGGTGCCAGCGCTAAAGTATACCAAAGGAATCTTGTATAAATATACGAAGATGGTGTCATCTGCTTCGGAAGGTTGTGTTACTGATAAATAACTTCAACGATGTTAAAAGAACATAAAAATCATAAAATATCAGGGGCGGAAGCTGTCATTCGTTGCTTGCTGGAAGAGGATTCAAATATTGCATTTGGGTATCCAGGAGGCGCCATCATGCCTATTTATGATGAGATTTATAAATTCGAAAAACAGTTTAGGCACATACTTGGTCGTCATGAACAGGGTGCCATACATTCTGCACAAGGATTTGCAAGGGTTACAGGCAGGGCAGGAATTGTGTTTGCAACCTCTGGTCCTGGGGCAACAAACCTGGTTACAGGTATTGCCGATGCTCAAATCGATTCCACCCCACTAATTTGTATTACAGGTCAAGTATCTTCTCATTTATTGGGTTCAGATGCTTTTCAAGAAATAGACATTATTGGCATCTCTACCCCTATTACCAAGTGGAATTGTCAAGTAACCAAAGCTGCTGACATACCAGAAGTGTTTGCAAAGGCTTTTTATATTGCAAATTCAGGCAGACCAGGACCTGTGTTAATTGATATTACAAAGGATGCTCAGTTCGAAAAGTTTGATTTTTCTTACAAAAAATGTGATAAAATTCGCAGCTATCGGCATACACCAAAAATAAAAGAAGCAAAAATAAAGGAAGCTGCAGCAGTTATCAATCAGGCAAAAAAACCCTTTATTGTGTTTGGGCAAGGGGTAATTCTTGGAAATGCAGAAGAGGAGTTCAAAACTTTTATTGAAAAAACAGGAATTCCAGCTGCATCAACACTTATGGGACTTTCGGCATTGCCAACCAGTCACCCTCTTTATGTTGGAAGGGTAGGAATGCACGGAAATTATGCGCCAAATGTGCTTACCAACGATTGTGATGTGTTTATTGGTATTGGCATGCGTTTTGACGATAGGGTTACGGGCAATCTAGATAGTTATGCCAAGCAAGCAAAAGTCATTCATTTAGAAATTGATCCTGCCGAAGTAGACAAAAATGTAAAGACTGACATTGCTGTGCTGGGCAACGTAAAAGAAACATTGGTGAAGCTTACGGAGCAAGTAACACCTTCCTCTTATAAAGAATGGTTGGGCGAATTTGACAAACTTTACCAAAAAGAACTCGAAGTTGTTATTGAGCCTCAAATCAAACCTAGTAAAGACACGTTAACCATGGCAGAGGTTTTTGATCAAATTAATGGTCAAACAAATGGCGATGCTGTTATTGTAACAGATGTGGGGCAAAACCAAATGATTGCTTGGCGCTATGCAGACTTTGTAAAAACCAGAAGTTCGGTGACTTCTGGAGGTTTAGGAACCATGGGTTTTTCGCTTCCTGCAGCCATTGGTGCTAAAATAGGTGTGCCAGAAAGAGAGGTAATTTCGATTGTTGGCGATGGTGGATTTCAAATGACCCTGCAGGAGCTAGGTGTAATTATGCAGCACAGCATACCTGTAAAAGTTGTAGTATTGAACAATGAATATTTGGGCATGGTAAGGCAGTGGCAAGAATTGTTTTTTGATAAGCGGTATGCGTCCACAGAAATGTCCAATCCCGATTTTATAAAAATTGCAGAAGCTTACGGAATAGAAGCCAAAAGAGTCACCACAAGAGAAGAGCTTTCGAAGGCAGTAAAGGAGATGATAGCATCAGACAAGCCCTACTTTCTAGAAGTACTTACAGAAAAAGAAGGCAACGTATTTCCCATGGTTCCAACAGGAGCCTCTGTTTCAGACATTAGATTATCTTAATTATGGAAACCCCTCAAAAATTTACCATATCTGTTTATACAGAAAACAACATCGGTCTTTTGAATAGATTGTCTGCTATATTTTTAAAGAGACATATAAATATAGAAAGCTTGACCGCATCGCCTTCTGAAATCGAAAATATTCATCGATTTACTTTTGTGGTTATCATGCAGGAGTCGAAAGTTAAGAAGATAGTAGGTCAATTAGACAAGCAAATAGAAGTAGTGCGTGCTTTTTATCATAGCGAAGATGAAATTATTTACAAAGAAACAGCATTGTTTAAAGTTTCTACAGAACACTTATACAATGAAGAAATACAAGACAAATTAAAATTTAGAAGGGCAAACATCATCAATATTACCAAAGAGTATTTTGTGATTGATTACACAGGTAGCAAAGAAGATATCGATATTTTATACGATAGATTAAAGCCTTATGGAATCATGCAATTTGTGAGATCTGGCAGAATTGCTATTTCAAGGTCCAAAATGCCTATTTCGGACTACATTAAAGAAATCTAAACAACAGTTTAAAAATAAAAAATATGAGTAATTACTTCAATAGCCTTTCTTTTAGAGAAAAAATAGATCAGTTAGGACAATGCCGTTTGATGGAAGCATCTGAATTTTCGGAGGGAGTTCAGGCATTAAAAGATAAGAAAATTGTAATTATTGGTTGCGGAGCACAAGGCCTAAACCAGGGTTTAAACATGAGAGATTCTGGGCTAAATATCTCCTATGCTTTAAGAGATTCAGCAATTAGCGAACAAAGAGCTTCTTACAAAAATTCTAAACAATATGACTTTTTGGTAGGGACTTACCAAGAAATGATTCCAGAAGCTGACTTGGTTATCAACCTAACTCCCGACAAGCAGCATACCAGTGTTGTAAATGCGGTAGTACCATTGATGAAAAAGGGCGCTGCTTTGTCTTACTCACATGGATTCAATATTGTAGAAGAAGGAATACAAATTCGTAAAGATATTACGGTAATCATGGTAGCACCTAAATCTCCAGGTTCGGAGGTGAGGGAAGAGTACAAAAGAGGTTTTGGAGTGCCTACGCTTATTGCGGTTCATCCAGAAAACGACCCAGAAAGTAAAGGGTGGGATTATGTAAAAGCGTATGCAGTTGCCACGGGTGGACATAGAGCAGGCGTGCTAGAATCTTCTTTTGTTGCAGAGGTAAAATCTGATTTGATGGGAGAGCAAACCATCTTATGTGGATTACTACAAACAGGTTCTATTTTATGTTTCGATAAAATGATTGCAGAGGGTATAGCACCTGAATATGCATCTAAATTGGTGCAGTATGGGTGGGAAACCATTACCGAAGCGCTCAAGCACGGCGGCATTACCAATATGATGGATAGGCTTTCAAATCCTGCTAAAATAGCAGCTCACCATGTTTCTGAAGAATTAAAAGAAATTATGCAGCCACTGTTTAGAAAACACATGAATGATATTCTAAGCGGTGAGTTTTCAAAAACGATGATGGAGGATTGGTCAAACGACGATCAAAACCTGTTAAAATGGCGTGAAATGACGGGTGAAACAAGTTTTGAAAAAACGCCTGCAGGTTCTATAGAAATTTCAGAACAAACTTATTTTGAGCACGGAACGCTGATGGTTGCCATGGTAAAAGCTGGTGTAGAACTTGCATTTGAATCCATGGAGGAAGCAGGCATTATCGAAGAATCTGCTTACTATGAAAGTCTTCATGAAACGCCTTTGATTGCCAATTTAATTTCTCGAAAAAAATTATTTGAAATGAACCGAGTGATTTCTGATACGGCAGAGTATGGTTGCTATTTGTTCGATCATGCTTGTAAGCCTTTGATAAAAGGTTATGTAGATCAGCTTCCCAAAAATTTTATTGGCAGGTCTTTTTCTGAAGGTGATATGGGGGTTGACAACCAAGAACTCATTGAAGTGAACGAACAAATAAGAAGCCATTTGGTAGAGGAAATAGGAGCGTACTTAAGAGTATCGATGACAGCAATGACTAAAATATCATAAAGCCTTGAATGATGAATCCAAAGAGCCTTTAAAGCTCGAAGATATTTACAAAGCTCAGCAGAGCATTAAAGATGTTGTTTCTACAACGCCCTTGGTGTTTATGGAGAATTTTTCTGAACACTATCAGGCAAATATCTACTTTAAAAGAGAAGATACCCAAATAGTCCGATCGTATAAGATTCGAGGAGCTTACAATAAAATCAATAGTTTAAGTCCCGAAGAATTAAAAAAAGGAATTGTTTGTGCCAGTGCAGGTAATCATGCTCAGGGAGTTGCTTTTGCCTGTAACAAGCTAAAGGTGCATGGAACTATTTTTATGCCCATTACCACGCCAAATCAAAAAGTGGGGCAAGTAAAAATGTTTGGCGGTGAATTTGTAGATATAAAATTATTTGGCGACAGCTTTGATGATAGTAAGCATAAAGCAAATGAGTTTTGCGAAATGCAAAATGCCATATTTGTGCACCCTTTTGACGACCCCTATACTGTTGCTGGTCAGGGAACGGTGGGTATAGAAATCCTCAATCAAATTGATAAGCCAATTGATTATGTTTTTTTGCCAGTAGGCGGGGGTGGTCTATCTGCGGGTGTTGGAAGTGTTTTTTATAGGTTGAGCAATGCAACAAAAATTATTGGAGTAGAGCCAAAAGGAGCACCTTCACTCACAATGTCTTTAAAGAAAGGTGAAAACACAACCCTAGATACCATTAATAAATTTGTAGATGGCGCAGCAGTAAAGAGAATGGGGGAACTTACCTATGCAATTTGCAAAAAAGTAATTGCGGCAACCACCATTGTTCCTGAAGGTGCTATTTGTTCAACTATTTTGAAGTTGTATAACGAAAATGCAATTGTGGTAGAGCCAGCAGGAGCTCTGTCAATAAGTGCATTGGAAAATTACAAAGAGCAAATAAAGGGAAAAACTGTGGTGTGTGTAGTAAGTGGTGGCAACAACGACATCACTCGTATGGAAGAGATGAAGGAAAGGTCTGAAATTTATGAGGGACTCAAGCATTACTTTATCATTAGCTTTCCACAACGCTCTGGTGCACTCAGAGAATTTGTGACTGAAGTGCTTGGCCCTAGCGACGATATTACTCACTTTGAGTACACCAAGAAGAATAACCGCCCCAAAGGACCTGCGGTAGTTGGTGTTATTCTAAAATCTAAAGAGGATTTCAGACCGCTGATGAAGCGAATGAAACAAAAAGGTTTTTTGTATGAATATTTGAATAATAGCAAGGACTTGTTTAGGTTTTTGATTTAAGAAGTTTTTAGCATAAATTTTATGCCACCAATCTTGTTAATTTTGCTTAAAATTAAAAATAGATTTTTGAGAAACGAAAGCGCAAAACAAGCTAACATTGAACCCTAATGGACTACAAGATATTTATACAAGTATTAGGGTTTACACCTAAAGAGAATACTTCAGGTATTTTTCATAAAAAATACAATGGCTATACCATTGAAATTGATTTTGAAAATTCGCTTTTCAATTTTGGCAATAAAATAAAAGGCGAAAGCAAAACCACTCAAAATTTCTCCCAGGCTGAAAATTGGGTTATCCTTGAATGTGTGGATAGGTTGCTCGAAAAGGGTTATCCGCCTCAAAATATCGTATTGGAAAAAACCTGGAGGACAGGACACGGAACAAGTGGACGATTAGATATTTTGGTTACTCGTGATAACGGTTCTGCTTATTTAATGATTGAATGCAAAACTTGGGGGACAGAATTTGACAAAGAATTTAAAAATTTAGAAAAAAACGGAGGGCAACTTTTTACATATTTCCAACAGGACAAAAATGCAGAAGTAATAATGTTGTATGCTTCTGAATTAGATAGCAAAGACATTAAATACAGAAATGAAATTGTAAAAATTGAAGAAGATTATCGCCAAACAGCAAACGTAAAGGACTTTTTTGAGCGTTGGAACAAATTACCTAAAACGAATGGAATCTTTGATAGTTGGGCATCAGCTTATGAATTTCAAAGTAAAGCGTTAACTAAAAAAGATTTAAAGGTTTTAAAACAAGAAGACAGTAGTTTTATTTTTAATCGTTTTCTTGAAATTTTGAGACACAATGTAGTTTCTGATAAGCCCAATGCTTTTAATAAAATATTTACGCTATTTCTCTGCAAGATTGTAGATGAAGATAGAAATAATGATGAACAACTTCATTTTCAATGGTTAGAAGGAGAAGATGACCATATTTCTTTTCAAAAAAGAATGACAGACCTTTACAATAGAGGAATGCTTGAATTATTAGAAAAGAAAGTTACAGATGTTAGTGATAAAGAATTTGACAAACAATTTTTACAAGTCGAAGAACAATACAAAGAAAAATTCAAAGATATTCTAACTGAAATACGACTTAAAAAGAATAATGAATTTGCAATCAAAGAAGTATATGATGATGCCTCTTTTCAAGAAAATGCAAAAGTTGTAAAAGAAGTAATTGAATTGCTTCAAGTATATCAAATAAGATATAATTATCGTCAACAATTTTTAAGTGATTTCTTTGAACTTCTCTTAACAACAGGACTAAAGCAAGAATCTGGACAGTTTTTCACTCCTGTGCCAATAGCTCGCTTTATCATAAAAAGTTTACCATTTCAAGAAATAACAAAACAAAAGATAGACGAAGGAAATAAAAAAGACTTGTTACCAACTATTATTGATTATGCAGCAGGAAGTGGTCATTTCATTACGGAATCAATGGAAGAGGTGCAGAAATACATTGACGACTTAAATCCAAAAGACTACATTCCAAGTACCAAAAGAGTTTTAGATAGTTGGCAAAAAGACCAATTCGATTGGGCAGAAAGTTATGTTTATGGAATTGAAAAGGATTACCGATTAGTAAAAACAGCAAAGGTAAGTTGTTATTTGCACGGTGACGGATTAGCAAAAGTAATTCACGGAGATGGATTAGGCGACTTTTCTACCTCTACGGAATTTAAAGACCTCTTAACCGAAACAGACAAAACCTACCCACAAGACAACAAACAATTTGATGTAATTATTTCAAATCCTCCCTACTCTGTTTCTGCTTTTAAAGGGTTGATGGATAGTGAAAAATCAGAAAAAGCATTTGATTTGTATAATAGACTAACTGACCAAAGTTCTGAAATAGAATGTTTGTTTATAGAGCGTACTAAACAATTACTAAAAGACGGAGGTGTTGCAGGAATTATATTACCCGATACTATCTTAAATAACACAGGTATTTATACTCAAACAAGAGAAATATTATTAAAACACTTTGAAATTCTAGGGATTACAGAAATGGGATCAAATACCTTTATGGCGACTCAAATTAAAACCATAACATTATTTTTAAGACGCAGAAATAATGCAGACTCCATTAATATTGAAGAATCTATAAAAAAGGTATTTGTTAATTTACAAGATGTAACTATAAATGGAATAGAAAATCCAATTTCTAAATATGTTGCTCACGTTTGGGATTCTATTTCATTTGAGGATTACAAAACATTACTTCAAAAAACACCGAATAAAAAAGTAGAAGCACACGAAATTTATAAAGAATACAAAAAGAAAATTAAAGCCAAGAATGACAAAAATCTTTGGAATTCAATTTTAGCATTAGAACAAGATAAAATCCTCTATTTTATTATTGCATACCCTCAAAAAATAGTACTCGTTAAAACTGGAACTAAAGACGAAGAAAAGCGTTTTTTAGGATATGAATTTAGCAATCGAAGAGGAAGTGAAGGTATTCACGCTATTCAAAGAAGCAAAAGTATAGACGAATGTACACAGCTTTATGATGAAAATACATTAACCAATCCAGAAAAAGCTAGTACTTACATTTACAAAGCTTTTAATCGAGAATTTGACTTAGATATACCCAAAAATTTAAAACAAAACATTGCTTATCGAAACTTGGTAAATATGTTTGATTTCAGTCAAATTGACTTTGATAAAAAGATTTTTTTATCTCAAAAACGAAAATTGAACTTTGAAGAAATTTGGAAAACCAAAAAGTTAATTAATATTCAAAAGATTGCTCAAATTCAAAAAGGTAAATCAATAACGAAAGCAAAGACTGTAAAAGGAGATATTCCCGTAATTGCTGGAGGACAAAACCCAGCCTATTATCATAATGAATCAAATAGGAAGGGAAACGTTATTACAGTTAGTGCTTCTGGAGCTTATGCAGGATTTGTAAATTATTTTGATAAACCAATTTTTGCTTCAGATTGCAATACAATTTTATCAAATAACGAAAAAAAGCACCCAACTAAATTAATTTTTCATATATTAAAGTCTATTCAAAAAGAATTATACGAATTACAGAGAGGTCAAGCTCAACCACATGTTTATGGTAATGATTTAGAAAAAATTAAAATTCCTTTTATTCCAGAATCTAAACAAGATTTAATTTTAGATGAAATTAATCAAATAGAAATTAAAGCTAAAACTGTTGTTGTAAAAAACATTAATTCAGAGATAAAAAAAATTATTCTAAAATACATTTCTTAAAAATATGACAATTCAAAAGAAGGTTATTGAAGCTATTAATAATCAAAGATTATCGCTTAGTAATGAAGGAGAAAAATAATGGTTCAATTATAAATTGAGAATAACAAAATTATTTTGGAATAGAAATTTATTTGATGGTTATCAAATTGAAGTCTATGATAAAAAAACTGATATTCATTTAGAAACAGTTAGGTATTAATTGTTTCTAAATGATAACAAGTAATAATGTACCTTCAAAACAAGATTTTTAAATTCCTATACCAACAATTGACGAACAGCAAAAAATAGTTGCTGAAATAGAAAAAATTGAAAAGAAAATAGCTGAATTAGAAACTCTGATTGAGTTAGTGCCAAAACAGAAAGAAACTATTTTGAAGAAGTATTTGTAGTATAGTCGAGGTATTATACTTGATATACTGAATGATAATGTTTGTTGTAATGCTATGCGATGGCTTAATTTTTTTTACGGAAATTTACCCTTAAATTTGTAGTAATTGTGGAGAGACTTATTAAAACTAAAGCTATGGCTATGAATGGTAGAACAACTGATCAAGATATTAATTTGATTCAAAAAAAAGAAAGACTTCAAGAAAGAAAAACTAAATTAGAAAAACAGAAGAAATCAAGCCTTGATCAAGTTATAAAACTAGCTCAAGTACAAATTCAATATAAAAAAGCATTTGAGGTTCTTGAAATTAATGAACAAGAAAAATCTAGAGGTCGACACTGGGATGGCTTAAACAAGATTGAGGATAGATTTCATACACTTAGAGGCGAACATGTAAAATTAGGTAATGAAATAAAGAGAGTTGAAACTAAAATTGAGGATGTTAAAATTGAGGAGTTTAACAGAATGATTAGTTCATTCAAATCCCTAGATCCGAATTTAACAGCAAAAGCTAAAGCTAATTCTGGTAAAGTTTTCAGTGAAGAAAACCTAGATGGAATCGATGATGATAAAACTGTCTCTATAGTTACAGATATTTGTGATTCAGGTGCTTCAGCAGTTTTTGAAAAAAAAACTAATAAAGATGATGTAAAAAAGGATAGCCGTATAAAAAAGGTCACTAAAATGCAAACGTTTCTAAAGCCTTTTAAAAGCTTATTCAGAAATAAGAAGAAAGCTGAGTCTTTAGATAAACCTGATTTACGATCAAAGTTTGATATCTATAATAATTGTGGTGATAAGGAAATTATAAAAGCCAAAACACATCTTTTAAAATCTAGAGAATATATAAGTATTCCAAAATTGTCAGACAAACATTTCAATACAGCTATAGATCAGTTGACGCTAAAAGGTGGATCTCTATTTTATTCAGATTGGGAAAATAATAATGAAAGAAATTATTTTTTTGAAGGAGATGAACATATTACTGAAATGTGTTCCACAGCTTCGGGTAATTTAAATCAACACTATGTAGTTAATGAAAAAAAATTACACGAATATTTTGATCGTCTTTTAAAGACAGCAAGGATCGAGTATAGCCAAGCCACAGAACAAAAGAATAAAGAAGATGCAAGGGGATTTATTTGCCATTGTTGTTTGGTAATGGGCTATCACTATGGTAAGGTCGAGAAATCAGAATCTATTGATGAGGCGAAGGTATTACATTATTTGGAACAGGATATGATTGCGCTTAGTATATTATATTCAAACTTAGGAAAAAAAGCAAAGGTTCCAACTATTAGGCACCCCAAAAACAGCCAAGATTATAGACGCTTAGCGCAAGTAATAGAAAGAGGAAAAAAAGCCCGTCAATCGATATCAGGAGCGGCAAATGCCACCCGTACATCAATATCAGGAGCAGCAAAAGCCACTCGCAAATCGTTCAATAGATAATAAAAGAATTACTTTATTCGGAAGCCAATACAGTAATTTTCAACAACAATGGTAGTGGTTATAGAGCCTACACCTCCAAGAGTTCGCGTAATTTATTCGCGTTTAGTCGCTACAATTTTAAAATCTACATCGCACATCAGCCGAAAAGCTATGTGGTTTGAGTATGAAAAATTAATCTCAAATTTGTACAATGCAAGTAAAAGCCAAGAAAAAATTAGGACAACACTTTTTAGAAGACGAGGGAATTGCACAGAAAATAGTCAATTCGCTTTCGCCTGATAACTATGAGGTAGTTTTGGAAATAGGGCCAGGTATGGGTGTACTTACCAAGTACCTTGCTAGGGAGTCTTACACTACTTATGCAATAGATGTTGATAAAGAGTCGGTAGCGTATTTAAAGAAAACTGCAATCCTTCCTTTAGATCAAATTCTTTTGGGGGATTTTTTAAAGATAAACTTAGATGATCTAATCAAAAAGCCTTTTGCCATTATTGGTAATTTCCCTTACAATATTTCTTCTCAAATAGTCTTTAAAACCATTGAGAATCGACATAAAATCCCCGAACTGGTTGGGATGTTTCAAAAAGAAGTAGCTGAGCGCATCTGTGCAAAACCAGGCTCAAAAATATATGGCATTACTTCGGTGCTTACACAAGCATTTTTTAATACAACATATTTATTTTCAGTTCCTCCACAGGTTTTTCGCCCGCCTCCAAAAGTAAATTCTGGAGTGATTAAACTTACAAGAATCAAGCCGTTGGTAGCAAAAGAGTGTGAACGACTTTTCTTTACAATCGTAAAAACAGCCTTCAATCAAAGAAGAAAAAAGATAAGCAACAGTCTTTCTCGCTACAATTTACCTAAAGAGTTGCTAGAAGATAGTATCTTTGCAAAACGTCCTGAACAATTATCCGTTTGTGATTTTGTGAATTTAATGTCTAAAGTTGGCCCATATGTTGATTAAAATTACCAAAGATTTTGTAGAACAAATACAAGAATACATTCAACTTGAAAATAAAGATCATTTAATCAATCAATTGAATGATTTTCATTATGCAGACATCGCAGAACTTCTAAGAGAATTAGAAATAGAAGAGGTTATTTATCTTTTTAAGATTCTAAGTAAAGAAAAAACTTCCAATGCTCTTACCGAACTTGAAGATTTTAAGAGAGAGCGAATACTCAAAGAGCTTACCAGTGTTGAGATTGCTGAAAATATCGATAATTTAGATACAGATGACGCAGTTAACATTGTTAGAGAATTACCAACGGAACAGCGAGAAGAGGTAATTTCTAACATAGAAGATGAAAAGCACGCAGAGGAAATTATAGAGCTTTTAAACTATGACGAAAAAACTGCGGGTGGCTTAATGGCAAAAGAGTTGGTGAAGGTAAATGAAAACTGGAATGTACTTACTTGTGTAAAACAGATGCGCCTTCAGGCAGAATCTGTAAAAAGAGTACATTCGATTTATGTAATAAATGACCAAGAAAAATTATTGGGAAGACTTTCTCTTAAAGATTTACTTACACAGTCTACCAAAACAAGTATCAAAGACGTTTACATTAGAAATGTAGACTATGTTAGCACATCAGAATCAGGAGAAGAGGTGGCTAAAATCATGAGAAAATACAATTTAGAGGCCATACCTGTAGTAGATGAACTTGGCAAGTTAGTAGGGAGAATCACCATTGATGATATTGTAGACTTGATTGCGGAGTATGCCGAAAAAGATTACCAGATGGCAGCAGGTTTGGTAGAAGATGTTGAGGCAAATGATAGTATTTGGGACCTAACCCGCGCTCGTTTACCATGGCTATTTTTAGGGCTGCTTGGTGGTGTGGGTGCAGCAAGAATCATGGGGTTATTTGAGGGGGCATTGGCAGAAAATGCTGTTCTTTTTATGTTTACTCCGCTTATAGCTGCAATGGCAGGAAATGTAGGCGTACAGTCTTCAGCCATTATTGTTCAAGGTTTGGCAAATAATAATTTAAAAGGGGGTACTAGAAATCGATTGTTAAAAGAATTTACATTGGCGCTGTTGAATGGTGCAATTCTTGCCACCGTTCTTTTTGTACTTACGTTGGTTTGGAAAAAAGATATAAGCACTGCTTTGGCAATTTCATTATCGCTTTTTTCTGTAATCATTGTTGCCGGGATTGTAGGAACGTTTATTCCACTATTTTTAAATAAAAGAGGTATCGACCCTGCCATAGCTACGGGTCCATTCATAACCACCTCTAACGATATATTTGGAATACTAATCTATTTTTGGATCGCAAAAATGATTCTTGGATTTTAGTAGCGTCATTCATTTGAAATGATTTTAAATAGTTGAAAAAAACCTATTTATAGGTGATTGATGGTCAAATTTTTTATCGATTTTCTTTCTCTTTTCTGAGAAAAATAGCACACCCCACACGCAACATCTTTCCTTCAAAAATGCTAGCTATTACATAGCCTAAACTTTATCTGTTATAAGTCATCGATTTTCATTAAAAAAGTAGTATTTTAGCAGCTAAATTATTAACTCAAAATTCAAATACGGAAAATGTTCTTAAAGTCTTTTCTTGGAAACAGCCCAGTCTGGTTCAAAACTGTTATGATTGCCTTTTTGGTGTTCAACATACTCTCTCTCTACTTGTTAGGGCCAACAATAACAGCATGGATTTTTATCGCAGAATTCATCTTTACACTTGCCATGGCACTTAAATGCTATCCATTACAGTCTGGAGGTATTCTTGCTATTCAAGCCTTAATTTTAGGTCTAACATCCGCCAAAACAGCCTATCATGAAGTTCAAAACAACTTGGAGGTGATTCTTTTGCTTGTATTCATGGTTGCGGGTATCTACTTTATGAAGCCCCTCTTGATGTTTATTTTCAGCAAAGTATTCACAAATATTAAATCCAAAAAGCTACTATCATTGCTGTTTGTATTTATTTCTGCAGTTCTTTCTGCTTTTTTAGATGCATTAACGGTTACTGCAGTTCTTATAAGTGTAGCGGTAGGATTTTACGGAGTTTATCACAAAATACAATCGAGCGATAGTGACTATGACAATAGTGGCGTGCCAGACAGACTTGAACTAAAAGGTGAAACACTAGAAAAGTTTAAAAGTTTTTTAAGAAGTTTGGTAATGCATGGTGTGGTAGGTACTGCATTAGGGGGTGTTTGTACACTTATTGGGGAGCCTCAGAATTTACTTATTGGAGAGCGACTTGGGTGGGATTTTGTTGAGTTTTTCTTAAAAATGGCGCCAATCACCATTCCAGTACTTATAGCTGGTATGGTTACAACCCTTCTTCTTGAGACATTTAAAATATCTGGGTTTGGAGAAAAATTGCCAGATGTTGCAAGAGCAATTATTGAGAATTATACAAAAGAGGAAGATGAAAAAAGAACCAAAGCTCAGAAGTATGAGTTAATAATGCAAGGAGTTTCAGGAATACTATTGATTGCTGCACTTGCGCTGCATTTAGCACCTGTAGGATTTATTGGATTGGCATTGATCATTATACAAACTGCTTTTATGGGGATTACAGATGAGCACAGATTAGGAAAAGCATTTGAAGAGGCATTGCCATTTACAGGTTTACTGGTTGTTTTCTTTGTAATTGTAGCCATGATTCACGATCAGCACTTGTTCAAGCCAGTTATTGATTGGGCACTGTCACAACCGCTTTCAAACCAGCCAAGACTTTTTTACATAGCAAATGGAGTGTTGTCTTCTATTAGTGATAATGTTTTTGTTGCCACAGTTTATATAGGAGAGGTTCAGCAAGCATTTAATAATGGTCTGATTGATAGAGAGCAGTATGAAAAACTAGCCATTGCTATAAATACAGGTACCAATTTACCAAGCGTAGCAACGCCAAATGGTCAGGCAGCCTTCTTATTTTTACTAACCTCTTCACTTGCTCCTTTAATTGGGCTATCATACATAAAAATGGTTAAAATGGCTTTGCCATACACAATCGTTTTAGGTTTAGCTGGCTACATAGGAATTATTACAGTTCTTTAATACAGGACTCTTAAATAGATTTTAAAAAAATTTAAAACAACACTGATTAATTTTAGTGTTGTTTTTTTTGTTTTAAGCAGTAATGAAAACAATCAACTAGCTTTGATTATCATTGGTTAAACAAATCATACAATGTCAGAAGCAATTCAAATTCTCGAGAAATACTGGGGTTACGAGTCGTTTAGAAAGCCACAGGAAGAAATCATTCAAGCAGTACTAAATCAAAAGAACTGTTTGGTATTACTCCCTACGGGTGGAGGGAAGTCAGTTTGCTATCAAATTCCGGCTCTTATAAGTGAAGGTTGCTGTCTGGTAGTTTCGCCATTGATTGCACTGATGAAAGATCAGGTAGGTAGTTTGCAAAAAAAAGGAATCAAGGCATTGACAATCAATTCAGAATTGTCTTTTGATGAAACCATTGCTGCCTTTGACAATCTAAAATTTGGAGGTTATAAATTCTTGTACCTCTCACCAGAAAAAATTCAGAATGAATTGATTCAGCAAAAACTCACTGAAATCAATGTTTCTATTATTGCTATTGACGAGGCTCACTGCATTTCTGAATGGGGACATGATTTTCGCCCAAATTACCTGAAGCTAAAAATCTTAAAAGAAATTCACCCAAATGCCACGGTTATTGCCCTCACAGCTACGGCCACCAAAAATGTGATGAATGACATTTGCCAGCAACTGGAACTGAAGGAAGTGCTGGTTTTTAAAGAATCCTTTAAAAGAGACAACCTGTATTACAGCATTTTACACACTCAAGATGTGTACGGGCGACTTTTTGCGGTGCTAAAAAAAATCAAGGAGAACATTATTATTTACACCAATAGCCGAAGAGAAACCAAAGACCTCTCAAATTACTTAAACAAGCAGGAGTTTAAAAGTAGTTATTACCACGGCGGACTGATGCCGCTAGAGAAACAACAGCATTTTGATGACTGGATGCAAGAAAAAAAGACCATTATGGTAGCTACAAATGCATTTGGCATGGGTATTGATAAGTCGAATGTGCGATGCGTAATTCATATAAATATTCCGCAGAGCATAGAAAATTATGTTCAAGAAGCAGGCAGGGCAGGAAGAGATGGCAAGCCATCCTACGCCATTTCACTTACCAATAGCACCCAACAACACAATGCAAAAAGTCTGCTGGAAAGAAATTTGGTAGATTATAAAGAGGTAGCGAAAGTGTACAATTCTTTGAATCAATACTACCAGGTAGCTTATGGAGAGCTTTCTCTTGAGAGCTATGATTTTTCGATGGCTGATTTTTGTAGAACCTACCAGCTGGACGAAAAAAAAACCATTAGCGCATTAAAACACCTTAAAACCTATGAGGTTATCTCTTTAGATGAAAATAGTTGTCGGAAATCTACCCTAAAATTTAGAGTGAATAGCCATCAAATGCTTGCCTTTACAGATCGTCAGACTTCTTTTGAGCCGCTTTTAAACTTGATATTCAGGTCTTATGAGGGTATTTTTGAGCATATTACCAGTATTGATGAATATTTTTTAGCATCAAGGCTGATGATATCAAGAAAAGAAGTGATTGATAAGTTGAATCAGCTTCATAGTCATGGATATGTAAAATATGATTATTTGAGCTCAACTGTAAAGTTGAAATTTATGGTGAATAGAGAAGATGATTATACCATTAGAGGACTGAAAACCATCATTGCCAAACACAATAAGCTTAAAAGAGAGAAGCTTGCAGCGGTACTTCATTATTACAATAATGATAAGGTTTGCAGAAATGTGCAATTGCTTGCATACTTTGGCGAGCAATTAAAAAAATGTGCTGGAAATTGTGATGTTTGCAATAATTCAAAAAAAAATGTTCCTAAAAATCTTTCGGAATTGATTTTAAAATCATTGAAAGATAGAGAATTGACCTCTTTTGAGTTGTCCGAACAACTGGAAATTAAGAGTGCGATTTTACTAGAAAAGCTAAAAGAACTATTAAATGATGAGGTGATTTGTATGACGGTTGATAATAAGTTTACAATCTTTCAGGATTAAACAGTCAGAAAAACAACATTTAAGACAATCAAAAATTACAAAATGTCAAAAAAATTAAAAATACTTTTCATGGGAACTCCCGATTTTGCAGTCGCTTCGCTCGCTTCGATTGTAAAAGCCAACTATGAGGTGGTGGGCGTAGTAACTGCTCCCGATAAACCAGCTGGTAGAGGTAGAAAGTTAAAATCTTCTGCAGTTAAGGAGTTTGCAGTGCTTCAGGGGCTTAAAGTCCTTCAGCCTACAAACCTTAAAAGCGAAACTTTTATAGAAGAAATACGTTTGCTAGATCCAAATTTATTTGTGGTGGTTGCTTTTCGTATGCTTCCAAAAGTAGTTTGGGAGTTTCCTGAGTTCGGAACGTTCAATCTTCATGCATCGTTGCTCCCTGATTATCGTGGTGCAGCACCCATCAATTGGGTAATCATAAATGGCGAACAAAAAACAGGAGTCACCACTTTTTTTATCAATGAGAAAATTGATTGTGGCGAAATCATTTTGAACAAAGAAGTTGCTATTGGTACACATGAAAATTTAGGCCAGCTACATGACAAGCTAATGGAGGTTGGAAGTTTACTGGTAATTGAAACGCTACAATTAATTGAGCAAGGATCGCTAAAAACAAAAAAGCAACCCGAAGTATCCATCAATAAAGCAGCACCCAAAATATTTACAGAAACTTGCAGGATAAATTGGCAGCGAAGTATTACGGAATTGTACAACTTTATTAGAGGTTTGAACCCTTTTCCGGGAGCTTGGACAATGCTAGAAAGCAATGAGGGAAAACCTATGAAAGTTAAATTATTTGATGTAGAAATATTTTTAGAAAAGCACACACAGCCTATTGGGTCTATTTGTCTAGAAGATAAAATCATGAGAATTTATGCAGAAGAGGGCTATTTTCAAGTAAATTCATTGCAAATTGAAGGAAAAAAGAAAATGCAAACGCAAGAACTTTTGAATGGATTCAAATTTCAAGAAGGCTCAAGGTTCTTATAATCAGAATATTTAGGCTGTCTAAATCACCCAAAGTATAAAAATGTTTAATTTTATTAAAAAATTTGGACAAGTCCCTATTAATTATATCTTTGACAGTGTAATAAACATGTTTAATTGAAATAAACTAAAAATAATCATAACCATGAACAAAGCAGAATTAATTGATGCAATGGCATCTGACGCTGGAATATCAAAAGCTTCCGCAAAGTTAGCATTAGAGTCTTTACTCAAAAGTGTTGTAAAAGCAGTAAAAGAAGGTGATAAAGTATCACTTATTGGTTTTGGAACTTTTTCTGCAACAAGAAGAGAAGCTAGAGAAGGAAGAAACCCACAAACAGGCGCTAAAATTCAAATTGAGGCGAAAAATGTTGCCAAATTCAAAGCAGGGAAAGAATTCACTGAAGAGATAAACTAAGTAGAAAAAACAAATAGATAATTTTAAAACCCTCTTTTTTAAGAGGGTTTTTTTGTTTGTACTCAAATCATTTAAATTTTTGGATGTATTTTTAAACAAGGGATGTTAGTTTAATTCCCTCTTTTTTGTTGAAAAAATTTTAAAACAATATGGCAAACACACTCTTCGATAAAATCTGGGATGCTCATGTGGTGAAGAAAATCAAAAACGGACCAGACGTTTTGTTTATAGATCGGCATTTTATTCACGAAGTTACAAGCCCTGTCGCCTTTTTGGGTTTGAAAAAACGAGGGAATAAAGTCCTTTTTCCGAATAAAACTTTTGCAACAGCAGATCATAATACCCCTACACTCAATCAGCATTTGCCAATAAAAGATCTATTATCTGCCAATCAAGTAAAGACTTTGGAAGAAAACACCAAGCAGTGGGGAATTTCTCATTGGGGGTTAGGCGATAAAAACAATGGCATTGTTCATGTAGTTGGTCCTGAAAGCGGACTGACACTGCCAGGCACCACCATTGTTTGCGGAGACTCTCATACTTCTACGCATGGGGCTTTTGGTGCAATTGCTTTTGGTATTGGCACCTCTGAAGTGGAAATGGTTCTTTCTTCTCAATGCATTATGCAGCCAAAACCCAAAAGCATGAGAATTAAAGTGATGGGGAAGCTAGAAAAATTCGTAACGCCAAAAGATGTAATTCTATTTATTATTTCAAAACTTACCACCTCTGGAGCTACAAGATATTTTGTAGAGTATGCAGGTGAAGTTTTTGAAGAGATGAGCATGGAAGGAAGGATGACGGTATGTAATATGAGCATAGAAATGGGGGCTAGGGGAGGAATTATTGCACCAGATGAAAAAACATTTGAGTACTCAAAAGGTAGAGAATTTGCTCCAAAAGGTGATGATTGGGATAAAGCCGTGAAGTATTGGAAGACGCTGAAAACCGAAGAGAATGCGGTGTTTGATAAAGATATTTCGTTTGCTGCCCAAGAGATTTCCCCCATGATTACCTTTGGTACCAATCCAGGAATGGGTATTTCGATTTTAGGAAAAATACCGACTACGGAAGAGATTGAAGGTGATGTTCAGACTTATAAAAAAGCACTCAAATACATGCAATTTGAAGAGGGTGATGCCATGATGGGAAAAAAAATAGACTATGTTTTTTTGGGAAGTTGCACCAATGCAAGAATTGAAGATTTTCGTGCTTTTTCCGCTGTTGTAAGAGGTCATAAAAAAGCTGAAAATATAATTGCATGGCTTGTCCCTGGCTCTCATAAGGTGGTAAGTCAGATAAAAGAAGAAGGTTTGCTGGAGGTTATTACAAATGCTGGATTTGAACTCAGAGAACCTGGCTGCTCTGCCTGTTTGGCAATGAATGATGACAAAGTTCCTGCAGGAAAACTAGTCGTTTCTACCTCCAATCGTAATTTTGAAGGTCGTCAAGGTCCTGGTGCCAGAACATTACTTGCTTCACCTTTGGTAGCGGCAGCGGCGGCCATAAAAGGAGTGATTACAGACCCTAGAACGTTGATAGAAATTTAAATCATGGAAAATCATTTCAAAAAAAACCAACATGGCTTACGATAAATTTGAAGTATTGGTGAGCAAAGCTTACCCTTTACCAATAGAAAATGTAGATACAGATCAGATATTACCTGCTAGGTATTTAAAAGCGACTGAACGAACAGCGTTTGATAAGAAATTTTTTAGAGATTGGCGGTTTAAAAATGACTCTGAAGATCAGCCAATAGAAGATTTTATACTAAACGATACTAGGTATGCTGGTTCAAAAATTCTGATTGGTGGTAAAAATTTTGGTTCAGGCTCTTCTAGAGAACACGCTGTTTGGTCGGTGTATGATTTTGGATTGAGGTGTGTAATTTCATCTTTTTTTGCAGATATTTTTAGAAATAATTGTCTGAATATTGGTGTCTTGCCTGTACAACTATCTCCTAAATTTGTTGAGATATTACTGGAAGCAACGATAAAAAACCCTGAAACAGAGATAAAAGTTGACCTTCCAAATCAAGTTGTTACCCTATTACTAACAGGTGTTTGTGAGAGTTTTGAAATCAATGATTATAAAAAAAGAAATATGCTAAATGGTTTTGATGATATTGACTATTTGAAAAACATGAAGAATGCGATCATGGAATTTTCAGAGAAAAGACCTTTTTAAAAGAATCACAAACTTCATTTGCAACTGAATTTTATTGGCATTGCATTTTAAAATGATACTTAATCTTTATTAATTCTGTATTTTCGAATTCAAATACGAAAGTAACAAGTGCTAACTTTAAAATGAGCCTATTGTTGCCTTCAAAGAATTTGAAAATTAGGTTGAAGAACAAACTTATTTAAATTAAAAATTGAATATGAGTATTTTAGAAAAAAAAACCACCAAATGGAATGGCTCATTGTCAGAAGAGGGCTACAGTCTATTGGCTAACAATAATGGTTCGATGATTGTATCTCCTACCAAAGTTGGATATATAGTGATGACTTCAGACAGAAAGGGTTTGGAGAGAAAATTCACTTCAAAAAACAGAAACCTAAATAAGCCAGGCGTTGTTTTGTGCGGAAGCATGGAAGAATTAAAAGAATTGGCACAATTAACTCCAGAAATAACAGCTTTCTACCAAATGCATTGGGATCAAGATGTATTGCTAGGCTGTATTCTGCCATGGAAAGAAGATGCCTTAAAGCACATACCAAACGATGGTAGTAGAGAGTTAATGATGGATAAAAGACAAACCAGTTGTTTTGTAATTAAGTTTGGAACACCATCGGAGCAACTAGCAAAGCAATTGTGGGAAAAAGATAAAAAATTGGTTTTTGCTAGTTCAGCAAATCCATCGGGACAAGGAAATAGAGGTTTGTTAGAAGGTATTGGCGAACGTATTGAAAATGAAGCAGACTTATTGATTGAGGCAAATGACTATGTGGCTTCTATTCAGCCAGAAAAATCACAAAAAACAAGATACGAACAAGGCGTAATGGTGTCGATGGTAGATGAAGCAGGAACCATTGTTCCTGCTCAAGGAAAGGAAAGAGGTGTGTTGCCATGTCCAATTTTGATTAGAAAAGGCTTGGATGTAGATAAAATCATGATGAATCTTTCTGATACTTTTCTGTCTTGGGATTACCGCCAAGGATTTTACTATTAGTAGTTTTTTTTTAGGAATTTTATGCTAAAAGAAAAGTGTAGCACAGCTTAAAAGAGCACAGCAGTAAAAAAAGGAAAATAAAACAATGAAACTGAAAATAGCCTTACTTCCAGGAGATGGTATTGGACCCGAAGTTGCCGAACAAGCAGTAAAGGTTTGCAATGCCATTGCATCAAAATTCAACCATAAAATTGAGTGGAAATCTGCACTCATTGGTGCTTTGGCTATTGACAAAGTGGGTGATCCTTATCCAGATGAAACCCATCAAATTTGTATTGATTCAGATGCTATTCTTTTTGGAGCGATTGGCGATCCTAGGTTTGACAATAATCCAAATGCGAAAATCAGACCAGAGCAAGGATTGCTGAAAATGCGAAAGAAATTGGGGTTATTTGCGAATATAAGACCCACATTTACCTTCCCTTCTTTGATTGAAAATTCACCTTTAAAAAAAGATCGAATAGAAGGAACTGATTTTGTTTTTCTTAGAGAGCTTACGGGGGGCATCTATTTTGGAAAAAAAGGAAGAGAAGAGGATGGTGAAACTGCCTTCGATCATTGTGTTTATTCTCGAAATGAAATCTCACGCATTGCTAAAAAAGGTTTTGAGCTGGCAATGAGTAGAAAAAAGAAATTGTGTTGTGTGGACAAGGCAAATGTGCTAGAAACATCTAGATTGTGGAGGGAAACCATACAGCGTATGGAAAAAGATTATCCAGAAGTTGCGGTTTCTTATGAGTTTGTAGATGCTGTAGCGATGAGACTTATACAATCGCCAAAAAGTTACGATGTATTGGTTACAGAAAATATGTTTGGCGATATTCTTACAGACGAAGCTTCTGTAATAGCGGGCTCTATGGGGTTAATGCCAAGCGCTTCTGTTGGAGAGAAGCATTATTTATATGAGCCTATTCACGGGTCGTACCCACAAGCAGCAGGAAAAGACATTGCAAATCCATTGGCAATGATTTTATCAGCTGCCATGATGTTTGAAGATGCTTTTAACTTAAAAGAAGAAGCGGAGGTTATAAGAAAAGTAATTAATGAATCTTTGGCGAAAGGTGTGGTGACAGAAGATTTATGTTTGCCAGGAAATAAATCATACAAAACGAGCGAAGTAGGAGATTGGTTGGTAAATCAAATAAAATAATCGAGGGTTTTATGAGGTCAAAATTTAAAGCCATTCTGCAGCTTGCTGCTCCAAATTCTAAGGAATGAATCATTCATTTGAAAAATATCAAAAAAGAAAGATACGCTCTTCGTACCTGTCTGTAATTATCAGCATTTCATTGGTGCTTTTTATGGTTGGTTTATTTGGAATTATTGTTATCAAAACAAATAGCATGATTAGCTATTTTAAAGAACAGTTAACGATTACTGTTTTTTTAAAAGACAGTGCAAAGAAAAATGATGTAGCTATTTTTAGAGCAGAGCTAAAGAAAGCACCTTATTCAAAGACAGTTAGCTACGTATCAAAGGAAGATGCTGCTAAAAATTTTAGCGAAGATCTTGGTGAAGATTTTTTGAGTTTTCTGGGAGATAATCCACTTAAAAATGCAGTTGACATTAAGTTAAATTCAGATTATGTACAGCTGGATAGCATTCAAAACATAGAAAAAAACATGTGGATTAGGAGCATTGTAGAAGATGTTGTTTTTGACAAACCATTGATTGAATTACTGGTAAAAAACTTTAACAAACTCATTGTTTGGTTGTTGGTTTTTAGTGGCATATTTACCATCATTGCCATTGTATTGATAAACAATGCTATCAGGCTTTCTGTTTACTCAAAAAGATTTACACTCAAAACCATGCAAATGGTGGGTGCAACCAAAAAATTTATACGAATGCCTTTTGTGCGAAAAGGTATTTTCTTAGGGATTTCAGGAGCCTTGATTGCAATTACTGCGTTGTTCTTTTTTATGAACTATTTAAACGAATCCATTCCAGAATTGGATTTATTGTCAGATAATAAATACCTCATCATTCTTTCAGGAAGCATTCTTGGTTTGGGAATTCTTATATCTTGGGTAAGCACCTATTTTGCTACCCAGCGTTTTTTAAACCTTAGAGCAGAGCAGCTTCATTAATAATAATACATGAAACAAGAAAAATCAACAGACAAACTACTTTTTGGTAAAAAAAATTACACATATCTATTAATAGGTGTTGGATTTATTGCTGTTGGATTTATTTTAATGGCTGGTGGAGGTAGTGATGATCCAACTGTTTTTAACCAAGAAATTTATAATTTCCGTAGAATCCGTTTGGCTCCTACCCTTATAATTATTGGCTTCTTGTTTCAGGTAGCTGCAATTTTGACAAAGAAAAAAGATTGATATGAGCCTGCTTGAAGCAATACTACTTGGAATTATTCAAGGTCTTACAGAGTTTCTACCGGTTTCTTCTAGTGGTCATCTGGAATTGATGAAGGTCTTTTTTTGCAATCAACTATCTTCAGAAGAAAGCCTTGAATTTACCATTTTGCTGCACTTTGCAACTGCCCTTAGCACTGTTGTAATATTGAGAAAAGAGGTTTATACTATTTTTAAAGGTCTTTTTAGCTTTCAGTGGAACGAAGAAACGCAGTTTTCGGTTAAGATTTTGCTCTCCATGATTCCTGCTGTAATTGTTGGTCTTTTGTACGAGGAGGAATTGGCAACGTTGTTCAATAATCAAATTGTATTTGTAGGTTGTATGTTGCTGCTAACAGCAGTATTTCTATTGCTTGCTGACAGGGCAAAAAACACCCATGTTAAAATATCGTACTTAAGTGCTTTTATTATAGGCATCTCACAAGCCTTTGCAATGCTTCCTGGTGTTTCAAGATCAGGAGCAACAATTTCAACATCGGTATTGTTTGGAATTGATAAAAGCAAAGCTGCCCAATTTTCATTTTTAATAGTAGTGCCACTAATTATTGGAAAAATAATTAAAGACCTCTCATCAGGAGAAATTTCTATAGATTCCAGCAGCTTGCCAATGCTGTCGGTAGGCTTTCTTGCAGCGTTTATAACAGGTTTATTTGCCTGCAACTGGATGATTATGCTGGTTAAAAAAAGCAAGTTGTGGTATTTTTCTGTCTATTGCGTGGTTGTTGGTTTGTTAGCGATTGTTTATGGTTTAAGTTTGTAAAATATTATTTACAAATGCTTGTTACCTCTTTTATTTCAGTAGCCATACTGAAATAGCACTATTCTGAAAATTCAGAATCCGCTGGTTAAATACTTTCTTCCTTAAAAAATTCATGTTTTAAGTTTTTTTTCTTAAAAAAACACTACTTTTAAATCAGATTGAATGATTTTTTAAAAAGGAAGATTTTCATGTTTAACAACTAACTAAACTACCACCATGTCTCACAAAGAAGTTAAAGAAGAAATGTTTTGTGTTTCTGAAAGACGAAGTCACATTCCCGAAACATTAATTTTAAATAATGGTTCAGGCTTTGAAGATGTTACCATTTTTAAAATTAGAGATGAGGAGGAGGAAAGAAAAGAAGAAATTTTAAAGGATCTTGTTTATACACAAGTTCAAGCCGCTAAGAGAGCAAAAAAGAAGAGGGGCTAATTTTTATAAGATTTTTCAATTTCTGAAATTACAGAATTGTTATTTCTTTTAGTGCTAGATCTTGCACTAAATTGACTATCAAATTGGTGTAATTTATAAACGCAAATTTCTATATTCTTTAAGGCTTTAAAGAATTAAATTCATTTTCACAGGTAGCTTACCTTTCAATTTAGAAGTACTACTCAACAAAAAAAGAAATCATTGATTCTAAATTGAGCAACTGCTGTTCTCCTGTTTCCATATTCTTTAGTAAAAATTGATCATTTGCAATTTCTTCAGAACCAGCAATTACTACAAAAGGTATGTTTCGTCGATTTGCATAATTCAACTGCTTGTTCATTTTTAAACTCTCTGGGTAAATCTCACAATTCACTCCTTTGCTTCGGAGTAGTTTTAGGGCTTTTAAGCAGTATGCTGCTTCATTTTCTCCAAGGTTTGTAAACAATACTTTTGGCAAAGGAATGCTGATTTCATTAAATAAATCAAGCTCCTCCATTACGTAGTAAACTCTTTCCATTCCAAAAGAAACACCTACACCGCTCATGCCTTTCAATCCAAAAATTCCGGTAAGATTGTCATACCTGCCACCACCACCAATAGAGCCAATACTCACTTCTTCAGGTGCTTTTACCTCAAAAATAGGACCCGTATAATAACTCAGTCCACGGGCGAGTGTAACATCAAATTGCAAATTTGAAGACTCAATACCTGTGTTCTCAACATTATTGATGATAAATTTTAGCTCCTCAATTCCTTTTCTTCCCTCTTCGGATGTTTTTACCAAGTCGTATACCTTTGCTAGCATCTCTTGGTTTGATCCTGTAATGTCTAATAGGGGAACGATTTTGTCAATTGCTGATTGTTTGATGCCTTTTAAAAAAAGCTCATTGGAAACCCCTACTACCCCAATTTTATCAAGCTTGTCTAGCGCAACCGTAAAATCTACCAACTGATCATTTATTTCTAAAGCTTCTGCAATTCCAGCCAAAATCTTTCGGTTATTTACACGAATGGTTGTGCCTTTGATGCCTAAACTATCAAAAGCATGGTCGTATAACTGAACAAGCTCAACTTCTTGCCATAATCCTTTACTTCCAATTACATCTGCATCACATTGATAAAACTCTCTAAATCTACCTTTTTGAGGTCTATCCGCTCGCCACAAAAGCTGCATTTGATACCTTTTAAAAGGAAAAACTAGCTCATTTTGATGCTGTACAACATAGCGGGCAAATGGTATGGTAAGGTCGTACCTCAGTGCTTTGTCAGATAACTGACCTTTGATTTTTTTACTTTCTTTATTTACAAGCAGCTCATGGTCAACACTTTTTAAATAATCACCAGAGTTTAGTATTCGATACATGAGTTGATCTCCCTCTTCGCCATACTTACCTGTAAGGGTGGCAGCATTTTCAAAACTTGGCGTTTCTATGGGCTGAAAACCAAACAATTCGAATGATTTTTTTAGAATCGTAAAAATATGATTTCGCTTTACAATTTCTTGTGGTGAGAAATCGCGAGTGCCTTTGGGTGTACTAGGTTTGAGTTTCATGCAGAATATTTCAGTATAAAGTCACATAGTTAGTAATTTTATATGGTTTGAGTATACTTAAAATCTGCCTATATTTTTTGGACGTATTTTTCTACAATAGTTCATTCAATTCCCAAGGTTTTTTTCATTGCCATCTTCTCATCTTCAGGTTTTCTATCTAGTAGCACTAATAATGTATAGCCACCTGTCATTTTTCCTTCTACAAAATACATCCAATCAGAAATTTTATAGGGGGCTATTTTTACTTTTTCTCCAAAAGCTGCTTCTTCTGTTTTCATGCGTTTATCGCCTATGAAGCCAATGAGGTGTTCAGACTCAATACCTATTTTATCTAGCCAAAGATGCTCATAACTTCCATCTTTTTCAAAAGGATACTTTATCATAAAGTTGCCTACGCCTGCTGCTTTTTCTACAAAGGCCTCTAAAAAATCACTAAAAGTTGACCTAGCTTTTACCATGGCAATGGTCATTTCTAGATCGTCATGCGGTACGCTTACTACATTTTCTTTATCAATACTTTGCGCTCCAGCAATAAATGAAATAATCAATGCGAGTAAGGTGATTTTTTTACTTTTCATAAAGAGATTATTGAATGAATCTAATATACTAAAAAATAGGCGAATAAACAAATTTTTTATTCCAGAAAGCACGATTAATATCCAAATTGGCATAGGTGTTTTGAAAATGAGTTTTTGTAAAAAAGTGTTGTCACTCTCAGTTTTGGGAATCGCCATTGTATCTAGTATCTTTATGCTTCATTTAAAAACAGGTTAGAATTTACTATCAAGAATTTTTTGAGAAATGGAACAAGCAGACGAAAAAAATACGATTACTAGAGAAGAATTTGAGCATATTTCTTCTCATGAAGAGTTGCTCGCGCTTATTGCAGAAAAAAATATTGATTCAAAGAAGATAAGCAAACGCTTGCAATACGAAGAAGAACTTAAAAATCTTCAAATAGAATTGCTCAAACTTCAGCAGTGGATTTCTAAAAACAAGATGCGGGTAGTCGTTATTTTTGAAGGCAGAGATGCTGCAGGCAAAGGTGGTAACATCCGTAGGTTTGTAGAGCATTTAAACCCTAGGTTTATGAGGTCGGTTGCATTGACAAAACCTACAGAGGTAGAATCTGGTCAATGGTACTTTAGAAGGTACATAAAGGAGCTTCCAAACCCAGGCGAAATTGTGTTTTTCGACAGAAGTTGGTACAACCGAGCAGTGGTGGAGCCCGTAATGGGGTTTTGCAACGATGTGCAGTACCAAAAATTCATGTCGCAAGTGCCAGACTTCGAGCACATGCTGTACGAAGATGGTGTAGTGCTGATAAAACTATGGTTTTCTATTTCTAAGGAAGAGCAGCAAAAAAGATTTAACGACCGATTGAAAACCCCGCTGAAAAGATGGAAGTTTAGCCCCGTAGACCAAAAGGGACAAGAGCTGTGGGAGCGCTACACTTTTTACAAAAATCAGATGTTTGGAAAAACTCATACTGGGCATAGCCCTTGGATTACCATTAAGGCAAACAACAAAAAAGCTGCCAGACTCGAAAGCATTCGCTATGTGCTTTCTCAGTTTGAATACGACGGAAAACACACATCAAATACAAATATAGCTCCCAACCCAAATTTTGTGGTGAGGCATTTTAGATCTAAGTAGCCTAAAAACAGGAATTTCAAGTTGCTTTTTTTGAATAAAAAAACCTATATTAAAAAAAAGCTTAGAAAAAACATGAAAAATACTGAACCTGCCAACAATAGAAAATTTAACCTCAAAAAGTGGTTTAAAAGACTTTTAAAAAATAGAAAAAAAAGCACTGTGCTTTCTGAGAAAGTACCAATTTTTAATGAATATGGTCAGCCGAGAGCTATCAATCATCAACATATTAGTGAATATGGTTAGCCGAGAGCTATCAATTGTCAACGTATTAGTGAATATGATCAGCTGAAAGCTATTAATTATCAACTTTGTAAGAGGTTTAAAAATTTTGACAATTTAATATCCATAAGTCCAGATTCTCTTAAAAACCTTGATTTATACAATATAAATCTTGGAAGTTTAAATAAAGATCAAGAGGCTATTGTAAAAATAGCGATAAAAAATCGCCTTCAAAATATAAATCGTCTATCATTAGCAAATTGTAGTTTAACATCACCCTATATATTACCTAATTTAGAGGGTGTTAAAACTCTTTATTTGAGGAATAACCCCCATATTTTTATTGCAGGGGGGAAGGTGCCTGCATCTACAACACTTCAGCATTTAGAACTAAATAATTGTGGTATAAACGAGGGGGTAGATTTACAACTTCAAAGATTTCCTTTGCTGGAAAGACTATATGTGAATGAAAACCCAAAAATTGATCATTCGCAGTTAGAAACATTATTAGAGTCGAAAGAATTCTCTACCCTTTTCATAGAGTATTCTAATATAACTAAATTTCCAGCCAAATCAATTTTTGATTTTTCTCCGAATCCTGGTTCTCCGAGGCCTGATTTTTTCCTTGCTATATCCGATAACCCTGAACTCGACCTGCCAAAAGAAGGTCCTGCGAGATATTTATTAGGAGCCGCTGCAATGTGTGGTGGAACAACAAGTTTTTTTAAAAATACTAATATTGATATAAAAGAGGTTGAAAAGTACTATAAACACGCTTGTAATATTTTTATATAAAGAGATAAAATAACAGAGCGTATTAAAAAAATTGCTCAAGATTTTCAGCTTTATACCTCAGGTGTATCTGATTTAAAAGGGTATTTAGAAGAGAAGTTTTGTCAGCTTTATTTAGAGATTGCAGAAAAAAATTCATCAAAAAAGCCTATCGATATTATTGAAACAGCATTTAAAACCATTCAATTCGAATTAATTGCTAATGGCGTTGGTAATGACCTTGCAGTGATACCTAAAATCACAGAAAAAGATTACAAAGAAATAATGAAAATAAATGATGAACAAATAGCATCTATCCGAAGACGATATTAAACTTTTTAACACCAACAAAGGCTTGAGGGCTTTGCTATCGCAAAAACCGTGTAACCCAAGCAAGGCATTTCGGTTTATTAAATATGAGCAAACGCTTAAAACTGCAGGTAGAGTTGATAAGAATGAAATTGTGGGTGATGGCTCAAAATGAGCGCATTATGACATTTTTAAATATATATTAATAATGCGATAAGAGTTGAATATTCGCCTTGTAAATGCTGCAGCAAGTCTGCTATAAACAGGTAAGTTTTTGATTTTCAGAAAAAAGAAAATCTAGATATGTTTGTCTTTTTAGAATTCTTTTGTTATATTAGATAAACTTAAATTAGTTTAGTATGAAATATTTAAAAACCCTTATTCTGTCACTATTGGTAACTGGATTTTTAGTGAGTTGCGGATCATCTAGATGCAGTCGTGGATTTTCTGATTTACAAGAACCTGCAAGTGAATTGTTGGTGGTAGAAAACAGATTGTAAATAAGTTTTTTTACTGATTTGATTTTTTCTAGCGAAAAAAATAACGCAGAAAAATCAGCACTGATCAAGAGAGTTGTAATCTCGGTTACCACAGATCTAAGTTCTGATCAAAGAGTTCAAAAAGTTTGTAAATCGCTTCATGAAAATGGTTTTGAAGTTTACTTAATTGGTAGATTTCTACCAGACAGCATTCCTTTAGATTTCCCTTTTAAATACCATCGATTCAGGTTATTGTTTAACAAAGGTTTCCTTTTTTATGCAAACTTTAATATTCGTTTATTCTTTAAGCTTTGTTGGTTTAAAAAGAACATATTGCTTTCCAATGATTTGGATACGCTGCTCCCTAACTATTTGATTGGTAAAATTTTTAAGAAAAAAGTTGTGTACGATTCACACGAGCTTTTTTTGGAGTTGCCAGAGCTTATTAATCGCCCCTTGGTTAAAAACTGCTGGAGGTTGATTGAAAAAAATATCATTCCAAAACTTACCCATTGCTATACGGTTTGCGATGCTATTTCAAAACATTACAGAAATTTGTATGGAACTGAATTTGGGGTAATTAAAAACTTACCCAACAAAAGAGAAACCCAAAATGGAGTCTGCGAAAAGTCTGAATTAAAAAAAACTGGCAACTATCTAATTCTTTATCAAGGTTCGCTTAATATTTATAGAGGATTGGAGTTGATGATTGAAGCAATGCAGTTTTTAGACAATGCGATTTTCCAAATTGTGGGCAGTGGTATAATGCGTAATCAATTGTTTCAGAAAATGCAAAAACTGAATCTCCATGACAAAATTAAATTCATACCAAGAGTACCTCCAAACGAACTTCAAAAACTTACGGTACAAGCGGATCTTGGCGTGAGTGTTGAAGAAGACAAAGGATTGAACTATAGATACGCTTTGCCAAATAAGCTTTTTGACTACCTGCAAGCAGGCATTCCTATACTAGTGTCTAATCTTCCTGAAATGAGGAAGATTGTAGATCAGTACAAAGTAGGCGAAGTGATTATTGAACGAAATCCGAAAAAACTTGCAGCACAAATTGCTCAGCTTTTAGAGAAAAAAGACAGCTACAAAGAGGCAATTAAAAAAGCAAAGAATGAACTTGTATGGGAAAATCAAGAAGAAAAACTGCTCGCTTTTTTTCGTTAAAACACTCAATGCATTTAGTTTTTCAGGTTTTTATGATCATTTCTTTCTCTTCGTTCCAATTTATCAACATAACTTTTTTAGGCTTCAAAATTCAGACTTGATAAAGAAAAAAATATTGCTCTTATATCCCTGATAATTTATTTAGTTTGAGTATATTTGCAACAGATTACTCAAAAGGAGAAATGGCAGAGTGGTCGAATGCGGCGGTCTTGAAAACCGTTGAGGGTTAAACCTCCGGGGGTTCGAATCCCTCTTTCTCCGCAAAGCCCTTGTAGAAAATAAACTGCAAGGGCTTTTTTTATACCACTGAATTAATTACCTGTTTTCGATCAGCAACTTTTTCAGGTATAGAAACAATAATAAATTAACTAGTAAATAAGCTTTTTATGGAATTCATAAAAACACCCGTATCGGGTATTTTTATCTGTAAACCAATTGTTTATAAAGACAGTCGAGGGTATTTTTTCGAAACATTTAGAGAAAAGCTTCTCGAGAATTTTTTGGAGAAAAAAGTTAATTTTTGTCAAGATAATGAAGCGTTTTCTGCCAAAGGAGTGTTAAGAGGATTGCATTACCAGCTAGCGCCTCATGCACAAGCAAAATTGGTGAGAGTAGCCAGTGGAAAAATTATGGATGTAGCGGTAGATATGAGAAAAAACAGTACTACTTTCGGAAAGCACTATTCCGTAGAATTATCTGAAGAAAATAAATTGCAATTATACATTCCAGAAGGATTTGCACATGGCTATATTGCGCTAGAAGACAGTGTTGTTATATATAAAACAGACGCCTATTACAATTCAGGCGCAGATGCTGGTATTTTGTATAACGATAAAGATTTGATGATTGACTGGAAGTTGAAAGAGAAAGAATTGATAATTTCGGAAAAAGATAAAAAACAGCCATCTTTTGCGGAAGCAATAAGCATGACTGATTGATTTTTTTTATAGCTTTGTAACATAGTTAATGAAGCTCCGCAAAAAAAAAGATAATTATTTTATAATCACATTGAAAAAACCGTTTAAAAACTTCTTAAGCTTTAAAAAACAGCTTAAGAAGTTGTCCTTTTTATGCACACCTTTTTTGTTGCTAGCAACTACTTTTGTAAGCGCTCAAGTGGTAGACATTGATAAGTATGACAAAAAAACGGACACCTATACTTACAAAGTAGACGTGTCAAAAGGAGAAGAGTGGAGAAAATCTGACAAAGTAACGGAAGGTATTTTCGACCAAGCCTACCTTTCAACCAGACTTACCAAACACAAAAAGAATTTTAAGGTATTTTCTAACCTCAATATATTCACAGGAAAAATTCTTTGTAGCAAACCTAAAAACGGTGAAATAACCTTTATTTTTAGAGATCGATCTGAAATGGTACTAAAACAACATTCAATTGGCAGTTGTGGAGCATCAATAGATGTTGAGTATTCTATGGGTAAAAATTTTAATGAAACAACCTCTAATCTGGTGAGGCTGGCATCAGAAGACATTACTTTTTTCAAAATAGAATTTCAACAATCACAGCATTTCTTCAAAATGAGAAGAAAAAAACACAAGCTTGTGAAAAGACACTTCGGAATGATTTTAGACAATCTTATTGAAGAGCGATACCGATCTTACGAGAAAGGCAAAGATTATTACGCTTATTCGAAGTAACAAAAAAATCCTAGCGAAATTCTATTTTAAACCTTAATTTTTGCTAGCGGATAATAATCACCTACCAACCCAACAGGTAACGATGCTCTTATTTGATGAACAATTTCTAGCGATTTTAGAGATTCGTTAATTTCAAAACCATTTCCATTTAAAATTTCAGCATAGGATAGGGTATGCAAATCTTGAAAGCCATTGCTAAAAGAAATTTCTTCGCCATTGATGGTCAAAGATCGAAAAGCTTTATTCTCAATTTTGTTAGTTTCAGGTAGTAATTTTCGATTGATAGATAAAATCCAACGCACCCTTGCCTTTTCAAATTCTAAAAAGCCAGCACACCTATCGGCAGAATTTACATGCACAACACACTGCTTTAAATCGCCAAACACCCACTGCAACATGTCAAAAAGATGAATACCAATATTAGTGGCAATCCCTCCAGATTTATCAGTATCTCCTTTCCATGAATTGAAATACCAATGACCCCTTGGGGTAAGATAGCTAAGGTCTACTTCAAACACCTCGCTCGAATTTTCAACTTTTTTTTTCAGTGCAATGATGTTAGGGTGAAGACGTAACTGTAAAATAGTATAAGTTTTTTTACCTACTTCCCGAGATAAATCAGCAATTTTTTCAAGATCTTTAGGATTCAAAACCAATGGCTTTTCGCAAATAACAGCCAGCTGATTTTTCAAACCAAATTCAATATGTTCTTTGTGTAAATAATTGGGTGTGCAGATGCTTAAAAAATCTATTTTTTCTTGTTGATGGTTTTTTGAGGATTTGATAAACTCTTCAAAAAGAACAGCATCCTTGTAAAAAAGCGCCCCTGGAAAATAGCTATCAAGAATACCAACACTATCATTTTTGTCATGCGCTAACACCAAATGATTGCCTGTTTCTTTGATTGCGTTCATGTGTCTGGGCGCTACAAAACCTGCAGCGCCAATCAACGCAAAGTTTAAATTTTGTTGCTTGTTCATCCGTCAATTCTCTCTACTGAATTTTCTGTGAGTTTATACTTTTGCTGACTTTCTGGGCAAGTTGCCATTCCTTTTTCAAAAAGAAGTTTATGCCCATATTCACTCATCCACCCTATTTTTATTGCAGGATTGCCAACTACCAATGCATAAGGTGCAATATCCTTGGTTATCACAGCACCTGCGCCTATAAATGCGTATTTTCCAATTTTATTTCCGCAAACAATAGTTGCGTTGGCACAAATAGTAGCTCCTTTTTCTACGTGAGTTTTTTCATAAGAATCTCTTCTTACAATAGCGCTTCTAGGATTTTTGATGTTTGTAAACACCATCGAAGGACCTAAAAAAACATCGTCTTCGCAGGTTACGCCAGTGTATACCGAAACATTGTTTTGAATTTTTACACGGTTGCCTAAAACCACTTTGGGGGAAATCACCACATTTTGTCCGATGTTGCAGATTTCTCCAATCCTGCAGTTGGACATGATATGTGAGAAGTGCCAAATTTTAGTTCCTTTTCCTATCACACAATTTTCATCAATTACAGCACTTTCGTGGCTAAAATAGTTTTTCATAGGTCAAAGTGTTTTGTTGGCTTTGCCATGTAGTATTCCTTTTACATCGTAAATCACGCCATTTACCTCCAAAGAATTGCTGTAATCATTGTTGTAAAAAACATCATGTGCAACTGCTGCAACAATGGCGTGGTATTTTTTTGAAGTAATATCTCTCTCAAGTTCAATACCATGGCTGCTGTCAAGTGATGCTGCATTACAAATTGGATCATACACCGACAATTTACAACCATAAGACTTGAGTTCTTCAATCAAGTCTAATATTTTTGAGTTTCTTGCATCTGTGCAATTCTCTTTAAAAGTGATTCCTAAAATCAAAACTTCGGAGTTTTTAACTTTCAAACCATTGTTTGTCATTAGCTTAATAACTTCACTGGCTATAAATGCGCTCATGCTGTTATTCACCTTACGAGATGCATCTAAAAGCAAAGGTTCATAGCCCTTTTTTTTTACCTCCATCGAAAGAAAAATGGGCGCTATTCCAATACAACTTCCGCCAACCATGCCAGGGTTGTACTTGTTAAAATTCCATTTAGTTTCGGCAGCTTTCAATACTTCATTGGTATCGATGTTTAGGCAACTCATTATTTTTGACAGCTCATTTACAAAAGCAATATTTACATCTCTTTGAGAGTTTTCAACAATTTTTACAGTTTCTGCTACTCTAATGCTAGAAACAGGACAAGTACCTGATTTAATTACTGATTTGTAAAGATCATCTACTGCTTTAGCAGCTTCTATAGAAGATCCAGCAGTTATTTTTACAACATTTTCAAGTGTATGCTCTTTGTCGCCTGTATTTATGCGTTCGGGGGAATAACCTACATAAAAATCATCATTTAATTTCAAACTAGAGACTTTTTCAAGTTTGTTTACACAAACCTCTTCGGTTGCGCCAGGATAAACAGTTGATTCATAAATAACCAAATCCCCTTTTTTAAGATATTTTGCCACAAGTTGGCTGGCATTTATAAGTTGAGTTAGGTTGGGTTGCTGGTTTGGCGTTAGAAGTGTAGGCACCGCAATTATAAAGCAGTTACAATCTTTGAGTTCATCGGACTGGACAGTGCAATACAATCCTTTTTTAGGTGTTTTTGAGTCGCTATGATCCCTGAAAGGGTGTTCTTTTAAAAGAACCTTTTTTAATTCCTGTTCGTCAATTTCATGATTGGTGTCTTTGCCATTTTTAAGCAAGGAAATTCTTACTTCATCGATGTCAAAACCAACAACAGGGTATTTTTTTGCAAATAAACTTGCTATGGGCAAACCCACATAACCCAATCCTACTACTGCAATCTTGTACATTTAAAAAGGCATAACTATCAATTAACACAAATTTAGTTGAATATTGCAAATCAAATTTTAAAATCAGTCTGCATGAAGTACCCGTTTGATTTTTTCAATGCCTTTGATTTTTTTCAACTCATCTAGGAGTTTTTGAAGTTCTCCGTTGTTTTTAACCTCCACGGTTATTTTCCCTTCAAAAAGACCAGTATCGCCTTTGTTGCCAATGCTTAGGTTGTGAATATTTAGTTGAAAATTTTTAGCAACAATTTCTGAAATTTGGCTAATCATGCCCATTTGATCCATCCCAGACATTTTAATAATCGCTTTGAAAGATTGGTTATTGGAATCTATCCATTTGGCATTGATTATTCTGTAGGCGTATTTTGCACGCATACTTATGGCATTTGGGCAATCGTGTAGGTGCACTTTTATACCTTCATTAATGGTGAGAAAGCCAAAAACTTTGTCGCCAGGAATAGGAGTGCAGCACTTGGCAGTCGTATAGTTGAGCTTTTCTTCTTCATCGCCAAAAACTAGGGCATCGAAATTGGTGGTAATCTCTTCCTGATCACTTACGGCTTGGCTTTTATGTCTCTTTATTTTATTTTTAAAGAAATTGACAATTGTCCTTTTGTTAGTCGTTACAAAATGCTTGACTTGCTCGTTGTCTATCGTGCCACTTCCCATCCTATAAAATAGGTCTAAGCTTGTTTTTAACTTAAAATGACTCGCCATTTCGTACACGAATTTCTCGGTCATGTTCACCTTTAACTGCCGTAGTTTGCGTCGTAAAAGTTCTTTACCATCCTCTGCAATTTGCTTTTGATCTTCTTTAAGTGCGTTTTTGATTTTTGTTTTGGCTCGTGCCGTAATCACAAAATCAAGCCAGCCAGGATTTGGTTTTTGGTTAGAAGAGGTAAAAATATCTACCTGGTCACCGCTTTTAAGCTCATGGCTAATAGGCCTGAGTATACCATTTACCTTTGCGCCCCTGCAAGTTAAGCCTACTTGGGTGTGAATAGAAAAGGCAAAATCTAGTGCGGTAGCACCCTTGGGAAGCTCTTTGAGTTCTCCTTTTGGGGTGAATACAAAGATTTCTTTGGCATATAAATTTAGCTTAAAGTCCTCTACAAAATCTACGGCATTCTCATTTGGATTCTCTAGAGATTCTTTGATTTTGTTTAGCCAATCGTCTAGCCCATTGTCTTTTTCGTTTTGATTTTTGTATTTATAATGAGCAGCATAGCCTTTTTCGGCAATTTCATCCATTCTTTCGGAACGGATTTGAACCTCTATCCACTTACCTATTGGTCCCATTACGGTAATATGAAGAGATTCATAGCCTGTAGATTTGGGTTGACTAATCCAATCGCGCATACGAATTGGGTTGGGCGAAAAATGATCGGTTATAACAGAATAGATCTTCCAAGATTCAAATTTTTCGTTTTTTGGTGTTGATTTATAGATAATTCTGACGGCAAATTTATCGTAAACCTGTTCGTAGGTAACGTTTTGAGCCCTCATTTTTTTTCGGATAGAGTAGATGGATTTCGTTCTGGCTTTGAGCTGGTATTGAAAACCTTCTTTGTCTAGGTGTTGTTTAACAATGCTCGAAAATTCCTCTAGGTATTTGTTGTCTCTATTCGCACCCTCGTTGATTTTTTCTTCAATATGCTGGTAAACATCAGGTTCGGTATATTTTAACCCCAGGTTTTCTAGTTCAGTTTTAATGTTGTACAAACCTAGTCGATGCGCCAAAGGTGCATAAATATAGAGCGTTTCGGAAGCGATTTTAAATCTTTTGTCCTCTCGCATAGCACCAAGCGTCTGCATATTGTGAAACCTATCTGCAATTTTAATGAGGATCACCCTTACGTCGTCGTGAAGGGTAAGCAGCATTTTCCTGAAATTTTCTGCTTGCACAGAATCTTTTTGCTCTTTGTTGAGGAAAGAAATTTTGGTGAGTCCATCTACAATCACCGCTACTTGTTCTCCAAAATGCTCTTGGATGTCTTGAATGGTATATTCGGTGTCCTCTACTACATCGTGCAAAAGTGCCGAAACGATAGAGGTGGTGTCTAAACCAATTTCGTAAGCAACAATTTTTGCTACCGAAATAGGGTGGAAAATGTAAGGCTCTCCGCTGCTCCTTCTTTGTTTACTGTGTGCCTTCAAAGCAAGGTCAAACGCCTTGCGAATCTCTATTTTGTCTGAATCTGTAAAGGTTTGATAAGCACCTTTCAGCAAGTCTTTGTACCTGCGTGAAATCTCTTTGTCTTCTTGCTCGGGAGTAAGGTTGTACTGTTGCATATCAAATACTTGGTAGATATGCTAATATAGGGGCTTTGAAGGTGAAATTCAAAAAATCAGAAAACAACTCGCAAAATTATTTTTGGTTATGCATTTTTTTGCAATGAATTATGCTAAATCGTTTTAGCTGGTTTTGCGGGTATTTGAACCGAAAAGGCTTGAGTGCTAAAGGCTTTTTTATGAAAGATTTGGATGTTAGAAATTATAATTGTATATTAATTAAGAGTTTTACTAAAAAAAATATGAAAACCTATTTTTTTTAGTAAAACTAAATCTCTGTAAAAATTATGAACGAATTATTAAAAAGATTTCTCAGCCGCAAACCTAATAGGAAAGGAACTAGTTAAAATTCACCCTATCGAAGCCCTGAAGGAGAAAAAAAGAGAACTGGGTTGTTTAGAAAAGCACTTTCAAAGATGCGTCTTAGAGAAGCAGTAAAAGATCATAAACAAGCTTTGAATGATTTGGAGACATCAAAGGAACAAACGGATAAAAAAGTAACGCAAGATTTAATAGCCGAAAAATGGAGGGGTATTTTCGGACAATTGAAAACTATAGGAGCAAAAAAACTATCATTAACAGCAAAAAAAAATTGTAAAGACGCTAAAGAACAAGGATACAAAGTCTTCATTACAGATGAATATTTTTCCAATCCTGAAGACTTCTTAAAGAAAGAGTGTGCTAAGATTTCTGAAAATAACGAAATGGACCCTAGACACTACTCTCAACTTGATGCTTCTAGAGTATTGGGATTTAGTGTTCCGCAAATATTACCTATGAGTAAGCAGAATAGTGCTAGAGATATGCGAAATGAGATAAATAAAGAAGTCAAAGAGCAATTTAATAAGCAACGATTTTTGCCACCAAAAATAGGGTGAAAGATATAAGGCTACCCACTGCTCCTTTGCTGCAAACTATGAGCCTTTAACACAAGGTCAAATGCCTTGCGAATCTCTACTTTGTCTGAATCTGTAAAGGTTTGGTAGGTACCTTTCAGCAAGTCTTTGTACCTGCGTGAAATTTCTTTGTCTTCTTGCTCGGGGGTAAGGTTGTACTGTTGCATATCAAAACCATGGGGTGTATGCTAATGTAAGGGGTTGAGAGGAGAATTCAAATAATCTTGATTTTTACAAAAGTTAAAAGTGTTGATTTCTAGGAAACCGGAAGCGTTTTTCTTTTTTAGGAGGTTGATTTTCTTCTTTAGTTTTAAATGAAAAGCTACAAACAGTAAAGCCTAGAAGATCACATGATCCATAATCATTATCTCCCACTGAAGTGATTGAAACATTACAAAAAGATTCTTCAAATCTCTTATCACAAAATTGTTGATTATTGTCTACAAGTTCTTCTTCAGAGGGTGAAGGGGTTTCTGGCATAGTTCTTATAGAAAAATCATCAGCTCCTATATTATCTGATTTTTTTCTTATTTTGAAAATGTTTTTGCCAATTTTTTTGAATTTTTTGTTTTTTTCTAAAAATTTACTAAAAAGTGATTTTTTCTTTTTAGAAGAACAGTGATTTTCAATAGGGCACTCTATCCCTCTTTTAGAATTTTTTGAAAACTCCTTATTTGAAGATCCGCTGTGTTTTAGTGAATATTCATAAAGGGTTTGCTCTTGGCCTTCCTCATGTTCTATTTCTATTGTTTCTATTGTTTTTTCTGATTTATTTAGATTTTTTTCTAAAACACGTTCATTATCTTCAATACGGTTTTCAATTGCCCCAACTATAGAACTGTAATCGCTATGGTTGGAAGAAACTGAATCTGCTGATGATTTAGTAATATTTAAAGTAGAAACAATTATCTCATCTTCTTTTTCAAATATTTCAGAAAACTCCTCATCAGATGGGTAATTACTAGTATTAGACGATACATCTGATGATTTTTTCTCTGTAAGTAAATAACGATTTGAATCCAAAGTTGATATTGTGGAGTCATCCTTTTCGGAACTTGAACCGTCAACTGAACTGGTAGTGTTGAATGATAAAACTGATTCATCATCAGTATTTTGACCAGGAAAGACTCCAAGACAATTTTCTACTTGTTGTGCTGCATTATTTACTATTCTGCCAAGACTCTCCAAAAATGAAGTATGTTTTGACCTATTTACTTGTGTTTCCGAAGAATTGTTACTAGAGTTTACCTGTGCCATAATTTTTTGTTTTAAAATTTATAAGAGAGGAGGTTAGCATTTGAAAGTGTTATTGCTAAAATTATACCCAAGTCGATTACCTTTTCCCTCCTTTTTGCCTTGTTTTTCAGTGTTTTCTACTCCTGAAATTTTATTAATGGGGGTGTTCTTATTGATCAATATCAAATTGTATTATTATGTCTATAGGTGAATTAGTTTTTTGGGGATTGCTAGATTTTTTAAATATCTCATAGTCAATACCGCAAGTGTTCAAAATTTGAATGATTCGATTTAGTAATGGGTCAATAATAGTTTCTTTGAATTTTTTTGAATGTGAAGAACTATTTTCTGTTGAATTCTCTAAGTTCGTAATATTTTCATAGTTAATCATAGTTTTCTATTTAAAACGAAAAATTATCAAGTTTGTTAAGAGTTTGAGTCATATTTTAAAAGAAAATTTTTGGATTTTGTTTGATACTTTTATTGTTTTTTCGTCTGAAAAATCAGGGTTTGTACATTGAGAAAATAACTCTGATAATCTTCTAAGGGCTTCTATACATGGTCTTGAAAAATCTTTTATAGGAGTGTCATTGTCAATTCCAGGACTTTTCTTTTTTACGGGTTTTTTAGTAGTTGATGTTGCATTAGGATTGCCTTTATCAGGATTGGATCCATATTCACTGTCAAATTCACCATATTCACTCCTCTTACTAGAGGAAGAACTTGATTCAGAGAAACTCCTGTTGCTCTTCATTTTCCCACTATTTCGATTTTCATCACTTAGACTGATTGCGACTGAAGTATCATCTCCAGCCACACTGTATTTATCCTCGCTATCACTAGAGTAAGATAAGTCAAAAGAATTACTTTGAGAATCATTTTCTCCCACTATACTTTTTTCTTGGTAATTATTTTCTTGTTCCATAGTTTTTACTGTTTGTCTACAAAAATAAGTTTTTTTTTTCGTTTCTCTGCCCTCTCACCAAATCCAGCAATCCATACACAAACCAAAATCTTAACGCATGCTAAGAAACCCCACTCACCTTCTTCTTTGGTGCAACTTTTAAAAAGGAGGGGTCTTGCTCAATTTCCAACCCTATTCTACCAATGATTTCATCGATGGTTTCGTTTTCGTAGTCAATGCTCATTGGTTTTTTAATGACCATGGATTGCTGCACATTTCTTTTTTTAATAAGTAGTCCTTTTTTATCAAAAGACCTTCTAAATCCATCAATTACTATAGGAACTACTGTTGGTTTGCAAGTTTTAATAAGGTGTGCAGTACCTCTTCTCAATGGTTTAAACGGCGTGGTAGTACCCTGCGGAAAAGTAATTACCCAGCCATCATTCAGCGCTTTTTCAATATCTCTAATGTCGCTCATTTTTACCTGTCTTTTTGTGTCTTTGCCAGCACTTCGCCAAGTTCTATCGATAGACACGGAACCTATGTAGGTGAAAATTTTGGGTAAAATACCTGCCCTCATCGTTTCTTTAGCCGCCACAAAATAAATATTCAGCTTAGGATTCCAGATATAGCCAAGATTTTTGAGACTGTTGTTTCTGCCTTTTAGCGAAGCATTGAAAACGTGTAGCATGGCAGCAACATCTGCAAAATACGTTTGATGGTTGGCAACAAATAGCACATTTTTGTCTGGCAACGAACGAATGATTTCAGAGCCCTTGATGTTTAGCTTGTTAAATCGCTGGTATCTACCATGAGATACCAATCCGAAAAAGCGTATCAGCCATTTTTTTACCAATAGGTAATGCCCAAACGGATTTTTCTTTAACGGGTGCATAACTCGTAGTTTCATTTTTTTATTCATCTTTTTTATGGGTAAGCTGTGCCTTTTTGATCTTTAAAATCACCAAGCTGCTATTTTTTTTATCAATGCAAAAATACAACATTTAAAAAAGTTGGATCTGAAATATAAATTTTTAACGATCATCTTTCTTCTTTGTCGTTGTTAAAATTTCACCCTAACAAATAAAAAGCATTCTTAAATCCCTCTGAAATCGAGTTGGTTTGAGGTTTTCTTAAATCTTTATTGAAAATCATCTTCTTCAAAACCAATCAAATATATTTTTTCTTCTGCTCTGGTAAGTGCGGTATAAAGCCATCTGAGGTAGTCTGAATTTTGACCTTTGGGAAGGTATGGTTTTTCTATAAACACACACTTCCACTGACCTCCTTGAGATTTGTGACAGGTAATGGCGTAAGAAAATTTTACTTGCAATGCATTAAAGTACATATTCTTTTTTACCTCCAGCATTTGCTGGTATTTGGACTTGCTCGAAAAATCCTTTGAAATTTCTTGGTATAATTTATTGGAATCTTCGTAAGAAACGGAAGGCTCTACAGAATTGATAATATCAAGCAGCAACACCGCCTCAAAAGGTTGTTGTTTTTCGTAATCAATCATTCGGAGTTTTACTTCTGCAAACCTGCATTCATAAAGGTCTTTAAAAGCATGAATTTCAAGCACCTCGCAAACATCGCCATTGGCTACAAAACCTGCCTCGCTAGTCTCGGGGAGCCAATAGTAATTGTTTTTAACCACCATTACCAAATCGCCCACTGCCAGCTCATTTTCTTCTCCTCTAATGATTTTTCGAATCTGCTGATTGTATTGATATGCTCTTTTGTTAGATCTTAGAATAATCGCGGTTTCTTCTACCCCATACTCGTTATAGGCATCTTGAATTGCATCTTGAATTTCGGAGCTTTCCTCTAGCCTTATCAACTCTTTGGGGGCAATGGAAAACCTGAATTTTTGCTCAAAAGTATCGGTAAGTATCATTCGCAATTCAGTAGCGTTTCCCAATATTCCTGAGCTAGCTTTTTGCCTAACCACATCCTCTAGCATTACCTGAACCACATTTTTATGATAGTTTTTTTTAAGATAAGACGCATCGAGTGCAGGGCTGATACTTGATTTTACAGGAGGAAGCTGTGCGGTGTCGCCAATAAACACCAGTTTGCATTGTTTTCCGCCGTACACATAGTCTATCAAGTCATTGAGCAACGATTCACTTTTCTTACTTTCTACGCTAGAAATCATAGACGCTTCATCTACAAAAAAAATGGTGTCGGTGTGTTTGTTAATTTGAAGTTTAAACTTTGCAGATCCATCTTTTTCTCTATTTGAGAAATATATTTTTTTATGAATGGTGAATGCGTTTTGTGAGGTATATTTCGAAATTACTTTTGCCGCCCTTCCTGTGGGTGCTAGCAATACAGACTTGAGTTTGGCTTGCCAAAGGCAACTTACAAAAGCACTGAGTGCAGATGTTTTGCCAGTACCCGCAAATCCTTTTAAAACAAAAATACCATCAGCGTCTTCATTCAAAATAAAATTGGTGAGTTCGTGAAACAACACTTTCTGAGAATCAGTAGGTTCAAAATTAAATTTGTCAAGCAGTTTTGACTCAAATTCTGAAGTTTTCATTTTCATGGCTGGTAAAATTAATTGTTATTGATTTTCAGAAAATTAACTACTGAATAAATACTTTTTTGATTTAGTGATTAATAATACCACTTTTTATACTTTAATCCAGCAGTAAAAATTAAGTTGATCGATAATTTTTTAGAAATTTTATGGAATAAAAATAACACAACATCAGCAAAATGCTTTTTAATAGTATATTCAAATATGAATTCATTCTAAATTCCCAAAAAGAAAAAATACTGTAGATGCTGATGATTGTAAGTAGCGCTTTAAAAGTTTGCATTCCAAACAAACTCATCTTAAATTTATTATAAATAAATAAAATTTTCAAAATATTGAACGAAACCATGACCACTAAGGTTGAAAGCGCCGCTCCATGTATTCCTATTTTAGGAATCAGCCAATGATTAAGTAAAATCACAGCCAATGCCATGGTCAACGAAAAATAAAAATAAATGCGGTAATATTTTGAATTTTGTATGATGTCATTGCCTGTTCCTAATAGTAATTCCGACAATTTCGCAATGGAAATCATCAAAACAATAGGTATTCCAATACGGTAACCAGGCTTGTTAATAATTTCATACAAATCATGGATGTTCAAATTAATCAAAAGTAAAATCAACCCTCCAACTACCACCAAATTTACAGACGACTTTTGGTATAATTTTGTAATTTCCTGAAAATCACCTTTACTAAGCTGCTTTGCAGTAACGGCAGTAGAAATTTGCTGCATGGCTTTTCCTGGAATTGAAACCACACTTGCTATAAAAACACCCACGGTGTAATACGCTACCTCTTCAATATCTAAATGTCTTGGAATCATAAATTTATCAATCTCTAGCAAAATGCTGCCCGAAGTTCCAGAGGCAATGATAAACAATGAAAACAGGAGTACTTCCTGCATGTTGTTAGGAACTTTAAACTCCAAAGATGGTCGGTATAAATTTAAGGCATACCAAAGCATTACCAATGTTCTCAACCCATAAACCACCACAATTGCATAAATGAATTGTTGACTATTTAAGAGTTCAAAATACACTGCAAACAGCAGTACAAATACACAAACTCGGGCAAAGAGTTCTTTGATGAAATTTCCGAAAACTGACTTGAGTTGTACTTTCGTCCAGGCATAAAATATTTCGAAGTAGCCTGCAAAAATCGCCAATAACAGCAATAGCCAAACATGATCTTTGATTAATACATGATCTTTTGAAATCCAACTTACAACGCCTTCGTAAAAAGAAAGAAAAAAGGCAGTAAGCGGAAAAATAATACACAAAGGAATAAGCAGTGAAAACAGTAAAAAAGCACTTCTCTCTTTTTCTGTTTTATAACCAGAATAAAACCTCAGCACTGCATAATGTATTCCAAACGTGATTAATGGCATGAGAAGATAAGCGGTAGACAACAAAAAAACCACCAATCCGTAATAATCATCTTGCAAAAAATGAGTGTACAAGAAAAGGGTATTGATGCCACCTATGGCATATCCGAACAGAATTACCAAAGAATTTTTAACTGATTGACGAAGCACCAACCCCACTAGCTAGGCTGTTTAAATATTGGTTGATGAAAGGTCATGCACCAATGTTGCCATTTTTTTGGTGAGCATTTTTCTATGAAACTGCGCTGTATTGGTGTCTTTTACGCTCAAAAAACCTAGCTTATAAGCATCGTAATAGTTTACCAATGTTTGTTTAAGCATATCTTTATCACCATACTCAATGGTTTTACCTGTATGAGTTTCCTCAATAATCTTAGCCACATCTCCTTGGGTTGGTGCAATGGCTATAATTGGATTGTTAGCATGTAAGTATTCAAATAATTTCCCTGGCACAATCATTTCTGCATGTTCAATATCATTTACAATAAGCAATAGCACTTGGGTTTTCTTTTGATAAACCGCTACTTCTTGATGAGGCACGTAATCAATAATTTCTACATTTTTTTCTATTCCAAACCTAGCAATCTCTTGTTTAACAGTCTCATCTACTTTTCCAATCAATCGTAGTTTAAAACTCTCTGCAAAACCTTCTACATTGTTCAGTAAATTAACAATTACCTCCCATAGCATTGCTGGGTTTCGGCTGCTATTCATCAAGCCAATATGTGTGACTGAAAAAAAATTATCTTTTTGTATAGGTCCTGAAATCGATTCATCATCAAATCCATTGGTAATGACATGGGTGTTTTTATTGAACTGTAAAAAATCGTTTTTCAGCGCACTGCTTGTAACCGTAACAGCATCTGCGGATTGCACAACTTTTTTTTCTAGCTCCCTATGTTTTTCCCATGTTTTTTTACTCATTGGGAGCTGCTGGAAATAATCAATTTTAGTCCACGGATCTCTAAAATCTGCAATCCATTTGCAATTGCACTGGAGCTTCAACTGCAAGCCAATCAAGTGTAGACTTTGAGGTGGGCCTGTGGTTATAATGGTATCAATTTGATGATCTTTCAGATATTTTTTTAGAAAATGAACAGAAGGTTGAATCCAAAATTTTCGAGCATCTGGAATAAAGAAATTTGCCCTAATGTACCTTAAAATTTTACCGAGCAAAGATGGATTTGGTTTTAAAAAACCCAAGTTTTGATTTTTTTTGACACCCAGAAAATTAAGAAAATTTACAGGTTCAAGAATAGGCGTTCGAATCACTTCAATGCCAGCTGGAATATCTTTGCTCAGCGATTCATCTACAATAGAATAGTTTGTTTTTGCAGTATAAATGACGGGTTCAATGCCAAAATCACGAAAATATTTTGCGAATTTCAGCCAGCGCTGAACACCAGAACCACCAGATGGCGGCCAATAGTAGGTAACGATCAGCACTTTTTTCATTCAGAAAATGATCTCTCTTTCAATGCACTCGCAATAGCTTCATTGGTGATTTTTTGCAGCTTTAGGGTAGCTTCTCTAGCAGCTTTGTCAAAATCATCACCTGAACTTGCATAAATAATTGACCGTGAAGAATTAATGATTACTCCTCTGCCATGCTGGTCAATACCATTTTCAATTACTGCTTTTGGATTTCCGCCTTGCGCTCCTACTCCTGGGACTAAAAAAGGAAGATCGGGCGCTATTTTTCTAATAGCAGCCATGTCTTTAGGATTGGTAGCACCCACAACTAAAAAAACATTGTCATTGTCATTCCATTCATTTTGAGCTTTGTAAGCAACTGACAGATATAAAGGAATGCCTTCTGAAGATTTGATGCCCTGCAAATCATCGGCATCGAAATTAGAGGTTTTGCATAATACGATGGTTCCTTTTTCTTTTCTATCGGTAAAAGGCTTGAGCGTGCTTCCGCCCATATAAGGGTTTACTGTTACAAAATCTGCTCGATACCTATCAAAAGCTTCTTGGGCATAAAAAGCAGCTACATCACCAATATCACATCTTTTGGCATCCAATATTACAGGAATGTGTGGGTAGGTTTTTTTAAGGTAATCGCAAGTCATTTCAAGCTGTTTTTCCATGCGTTGCCCTACATAAAAAGCATTTTGTAATTTATAAGCACAAACCAAATCATGCGTAGCATCAATGATGGATTTATTAAACTCAAAAACAGGTGTATTGCTGTTTTTTACACAAGCCGGTAATCGAGAAATTACAGGGTCTAAGCCTACACAAACTACGGAGTTTGCTTTTTTAATTTGATCATTGATCAATTTTTTGATGGGAATTGCTATACTCATTTTTTAACTTTTATTCTTTTTTTTCGTTGAACACCAAACCATACCAGTGGAATTAAAATAAATAACACGTACGAAAATACGGTAATATTACTTCCGATATTAATGATTTTTGGTTCAAATTTAAACTCAATTTTGTTTTTGCCAGCAGGTATTTCCATACCTCTGAGTAGATAGTTGACTCTATAATGAGGTTGAAATACTCCATTTACGTAAGCATTCCAACCATGTTTGTAATAGATTTCAGAGAAAACAACAAATTGATTTTCAGTAGTTTTAATTTTATAGGTAAGGTGATTTGCTTTGTAAGCTACTAGCTGAATCGTTGCGGTGGTATCTAATGGATAAATTTCTTTTAAAGAACTTATTTTTTTAGATGGATTGCGAACCATTACCGCTTCTTTTTTTGTGTTGATTTCATGTAAAGCCAGTATTTCTTCATTTTCATTGTCAAGAAAACGGATTTTATTTACAAACCAAGCATTTCCATTGGCATCAAAATTAGTGTCTAATTTTTTCTCGCCTTTTTCATCTAATGAAATTAGGTACTTGGTATTTAGCATATTAAACGACTCAGGATTGCCTTTTGACAAATGAAAATCATGTAGCTCCTGAAATCTTCTAGGTTTTGCAGCATGGTATCCTCCCAAAGACTTGTGAAAATAGGAAGTGCTGGCATCTGCTACTAAATTCTTGGTTAAATCTGCAACACGGTAATAACTTTTATCAGTTTGAATTTTTTGATCGATTTCAGAAGCACTGAACGGTTTTTCCATGACGGCTGCAGCAACAAAATTTTCGTCATTTACATACACCCTCGCAATACCTACAAGATCAAAAATGATTACCAACCCAATGACAATGGTAAGAATCGTTTTATTAATTTTCTCTTTGAGGTAAAGAAAAATCAGTCCTGCAATCAGCAATACAATAATGAGTGATCGTAAACTATCATTAAAAAACAACTTTTTTCGGTCGTAAGAAACGGCATCTGCATAGCCTCTAAGCTGTTCGTTGATTTCTAAGTCTAGAGGCGTTTCGAAGGAAAACAGACCAGTGCCACCCAATACAAAAATCAACGCCAAACCACCAACTGTTAAAGAAGCATTTTTAAGCGCTTTTATTTTTTCTAACCATGAAATATTGGTGTTTGTAAGCTGATGAAGTCCAATTAAACCAAGTAGCGGAATGCAAATCTCTGCAATTACTTGTATGGAAGAAACCGACCTAAATTTATTGTACAAAGGCACATAGTCAATAAAAAAATTCGTGAGCCATGACAAATGATGTCCCCAACTCAACAATATTGAAAAAATAGTACTGGCAAGTAACCAATATTTAAGGTTATTTTTTTTGAGTAAAAACAACGCAAATACAAACAAAAAGATAAATCCAGCACCAATGTAAGCAGGAGCAGCCACAATGGGTTGCTCTCCCCAGTACATAGAAGTTAACTGCATTAAGTAGTTTGCTTCATCAGGATTCAAACCCTTATCTATAGCATCTTGAAGAAATTTTTGCACCTCACTGTTCTCAATAGTCTCATAACGAGTTCCTCCCATAAATCTAGGAATAAACAAGTTAAAAGTCTCTAGTTTTGAATAGCTGTATTCTGTAATGTATGATTTTTCTAAACCCTCGGTAACTTTTTTTGGCGATCCGTTGGGGTGGATGGTAAGTGTTCCTTCTCCTCGGGTGCTTTGGCTTGAGTATTGGCTCGTTGCCAATAAGCTGGTAGCATTTATTCCTACGGAAAGAACAGCAGCTACTAAAAGAATTCCAGTGCTTTTAAAAAAATGAGGAAGTTCTTTTTTCTTAAATGCATCAACCAAGGTTACGATGCCAAAGATGATTACAAAAAATAGCAGGTAATAAGTCATTTGAATATGACCTGTCATGATTTCGAGCGAAAGAAAAAGACTCGTAACGATAAATCCGAGCAAATATTTTTTCTGAAAAACCAATAAAATTCCTGAAAGCACCAATGGCATATAGGCAATGGCATGTGCCTTAGCATTGTGCCCTACGCCAAGTATAATGACTAAATAGGTGGAAAGTCCAAAACCTATTGAACCCAATATAGCTAGTTTCCATTCTATTTTTAACACCATGAGCAGTACAAAAAATCCTATGAAGTAGAGAAATAGATAATCTGCAGGTCGTGGTAAAAAACGAAAAGCTTTGTCAATGATTGAGATATAATTCTGCGGATATTGCGCCCCCATTACATAGGTTGGCATTCCTCCGAAAGTAGCATTGGTCCAGTAGGTTTCTTCTTGAAATTCTTTTCTATGATCCTTTAGCTCTTTTGAAGAACCGATGTATTGAACAATATCGCTCTGAAATATTTTTTCACCTTTTAAAATTGGCTTAAAATAAATAACTGAAAACAACGTAAAAGTTGCGACTGCAATAAAATAGGGTACTATTTTTTTAAGTGAAAAAGGCACAGGCTATTCTTTTATTTCTTCAAAATCAATGTATTCGCCTACATTTTTATTCATATTTTTATCGGTAGGTGGTTTGGCATCGATGGTGGTTTCCCCAACTTTTGTATTCTGTGAATGTTGATGACTTTGTTGTTTTGCCACATTGTTTGCCATGTAGCGAAGTAGCTTCGAAAAAAGTAATGGAGCAAACACTTTTATGATAAACTTTGCAGCGTAATAAACGAGCGCAATGACTATTAATGTTTTGATGATTCCCATGTTGTAAATCGTTCTTGTTATTCAATCTCGAATTTAAAAAAAAATCAATTAAAGTAAAAACTACTTTCCATTGAATAAATTCATTGTTTTTTCGATGCCTGTGGTTCCAAATGTAACCATCAACTCCGTTACTTTTTCAATGCTACTAGCAAGTGTTTCTCTCTCTTGCTCAGACCATTTACCCAATACATAATCGGACTGTTTGCCTTTGGTAAAATTTGAATCTACCCCAAACCTACACCTGGCATATTCTTTGGTTTGCAACGTTTCCTGAATATCTTTAAGGCCGTTGTGTCCGCCATCGCTTCCTTTTGCTTTTAGCCTAATGCTTCCAAATGGTAAGTTAAGATCATCTGTAATGACTAATAAATGCTGAATTGAAATATTTTCTTTAGTCATCCAATAATTAACTGCTTTGCCACTTAAATTCATAAAAGTACTGGGTTTCAAAAGAATAAAAATACAACCTTTGAATTTAAATTTGGCGATTTCCCCCAATTTTTGAACTTCAAAGTTCAAGCTTTTTTTAGCTGCAAATACGTCTAGCACTTCAAAACCAATGTTATGCCTTGTATTCTTGTACTCAATTCCGATATTTCCAAGACCTGCAATTAAAAATTTCTTCATGAAACCAGTATTTTAAAACCTGTCAATATCTTTTTTCCTGGCTTTTTGAACAGAAAAAAAAGCTATGATTGTTTATCATCATCATTATCCTCAGAATCGTCCTCTTTATTTTTTTCTTTGAGCAAGCCAATTCTTTTAGCTCTAGCCTCCCAGCTTTTCCGAGCAAGTAATTGTAAATCTGCTACATTGTCGCTTTCATCCATGATTTCTAAGCCAAGCAATGTTTCTATTACATCTTCCATGGTTACGAGTCCGCTAGGAGTGCCATATTCGTCTACTACCAAGGCAATTTGAGCTCTTTTTGCCACAAACTTTTCAAAAAGCTCGGGTATGGGCAATGACCTATTGGTAACGAGCAATTCTCTTTTTAGCGTGCTGAGCTTTTCAGCTCCTTTACCATCAATAATGGCTTCCATGATTTCATCTTTTAAAATGAAACCTACAATAGAGTCATTTTTTTGATCGTAAATAGGTATACGCGAGAACCTCAACTTTGGATTTTCTTGAAAAAATGCTTGAATGGTACTATTGGAGTCGGCTGTAACCATTACGGTTCTTGGTGTCATTACATCCTTTACTTCTACGCTTTTAAACGTTAACAAGTTTTTGATGATGGCGCTTTCACTCGCTTCAAAAACACCTTTTTCTTGTGCAATATTGGTCATGGCATGAAAATCTTCTCGGCTAAGAATAGATCCTTGTTCATGTTTCGAACCTACCAATTTGGTGGTGAGCTGCATAAACCAAAGAACGCCCGTATATTTCAATATAAAAATAAGCGGCAACAAAGCTTTGGTGGTAAAGTTTGCTAGCTGTTTCCAGTAAGTAGCTCCAATGGTTTTGGGTATGATTTCCGAAACGATCAATATCAATAAAGTCATTACCGTAGACACGGCTCCAACCATTGCGTCTTCGGAGAAATTAAATCCCCACAAAGTACCTTCCGAAGTTCCGTACGCTGCTATGTATGATTTTTTTGCCTGAACGCCCACCATAATTGCGCCAACGGTATGTGCAACGGTGTTGAGCGTAAGAATTGCAATCAAAGGTTTGTCAATGTCTTTTTTAAAGTTGTCGAGCGATTTAGCATAGCTTTTCCCTTCTTGCAACTTTATGTTTACAAAGGTTGGGCTGATGCTTAGTAATACTGCCTCCAGCACAGAACACAAAAAAGAACAGAGTATAGAAATAGAAGCATAAAATGCTAGTAGCCACATATGTTTTTAATTATTTGTTAAAAATAGTTCATTTTGTGGATATTGCTGGTTTTCCGAGTTGATTGATGATAAGTATTTCTTATGTAGTTCAAAATGAGCGATATTCAAAATCAAAAGTTTATCCATAAAAAAAAGCACCTAAAAGGTGCTTTTTGTTTAGAATTTTGTAAGATTTGCAACTAAACAATAAATCGTAAAGCAACTAATTAAATTTGCAGCTAAATTTTTTGTTGTTAGTCTATTGACTTAAGTTGTGAAATTTACAGTGTTAACATAAATTTTTAAATGATTTAAAAATTTATGTGATAGAATTATCTATTTAAAGATAAAACTAGTCAGCAATTTTCACATCTATTGCGTTTAATCCTTTTTTTCCTTCTTCAACTTTAAAGGTTACTTTGTCACCTTCTCTTATTTCGTCAAATAAACCGTTTACATGAACGAATACATCTTTACTTCCGTCATCAGGTGTTATGAACCCAAATCCTTTGGCATTGTTGAAAAATTTTACTACTCCGCTAATCATTATTAATTAAATTTAAATATTTAAGGCAAATATAATGTTTTTTTTGTTTCAAAATTGATTTCTTCCATGTTTGTGTGAATGATTTTTATAAAAAGTTTCATTCGTGGCTTGAATCAATGTTTTTTGAAAAAATATTGATTCAATTTCTCCTTTGTTTTACAGGTGAATTGATACTATTTACCTTGAGTATAACTACAAATCATTTGAGAATGAATCGTTGTCTATCAAAGGAATATTTGCGGTTTTATCTTTTGGCGAAAATCTGTTTGACACAGGAATGTAAATCGCGGTGATCCATTTAGAGGGATCTCCAGTTTCATTTGGTCCAACTAAATAAACTTCGAATGGTTTGCTGTTTAAATCTTGTTGGTAATTCGTGTTTGCTAACTCTTCAAAAGTAGCATCCCAAGCTTTGTGAATAAACTTATAGTCACCTCTAAAAACAGTTTTAAGCACCTTTCCTGCTTTTAAGTGTTTTAGCGCCATGGCTCCAGATGTTTCAACGTGTTCACTCACTGGAATACAAATTTCAAAATCAGTTTTTTGAGTCACTTTATCTGTTGAATTGATAATTTTGAAAGGCTTTCCAGCGCTAAATATTTCTTTATTTACCATGAATTCAGAGATCAGCTGTTGCTTTTCTTTCACTTTGTTTGCTGCCTTTTCAAAACTGCACGATACACTTTTATAAAGGTAAAATCCACCTCCATGAGCTATCATGCCTTTAAATTTAAAAGAATGCTTAACTAGTTTTTCTTGTAAATGCGTGTCTAAAAGCGTCAATCCATTTTCGTAAAGCCATGCATGCTTTATTTCCATATTATTGGTGATAAATTCAAGTGCCTTCTCGGTAAAGCTTTTTGTTCCTTGTATCTCAAAAACAACCGTTACACCTGTCTCTTTAGGTTCAATACTCCAGTTAATTTCCGTAGGCGAACCATTTTCATGAATTATTTGGGATATTGATGTGTTTTGAACTGAAGCAATGGTTTCAATAGTTCCGTTCCCTTCTTCTCCCATCCAAGAAAATGAACCACCCACACCTTTTGTTTTTTCAGCAAAAAAAGGACGAATTGCGCCACTGGACTTGAATAGAGGAGCCCAATCTTGCCAGTTTTTAAAGTCATTTATTTCAGAAAAAACAGCTTCTGCGGGCGCTTTAATGGTTCGAGAGTCGCTAACCTGGTAGGTTCCGTCTCTTACAGCTATAAAAATGGAGAAGCCGATAGCGGCTACGAATACAATGAAGAAAAGAATTTTAAATATTTTCATAACGAAAAGTTTAATGCAAGGCTAATATATCAAAAAGCTACATGGTTTGAGCTTCACTAGAAATCATTTTAGTTATTCTTCAAATTTCTTTAAAAATAATTTTCCCTGATTTGAGTCAAATTTAAGATAGGTAAACTGTGTAATCCAGTCTCCAGAGTTGAAGTATTTGGCGTGGTCGTTTATCTGAATTTCTAGAGGCAAGTGCCTATGCCCAAACACAAAGTAATCGTATTGTTTTTTTGAAGCCATTTTTTTGCAAAAATGGTAGAGTATTTCATTTTCTTTTCCATTATACAACACGTCTTCTTTTCCGGAAATCAACTTGTTTTTTACAGATAGGTAGGAGGCAAGTCTCATGCCAATATCAGGATGCAGCCATTTGTAGAGCCATTTTGAAATTGGGTTTATAAATATTTTTTTCATGAATTTGTAGCCATAATCGCCTGGACCAATTCCATCACCATGACCTATATAGAATAGCTTTTTTCCGAAAATAAACTCTTGCGGTTTGTGGTATACCGGAATTCCTAGCTCATCTTCAAAATAGCTTTTCATCCAAAGATCGTGGTTGCCAACAAAAAAGTGAATCTGCATTCCGCTATCTTTCAGTTCTGCTAATTTGCCCAGCACCCTTACGTATCCTTTTGGAACCACAGTGCCGTACTCAAACCAGAAGTTGAAAAGATCTCCTAGCAAAAAGAGCGTGTTGCAGTCATCTTTGATTTGATCTAACCATCGTATAAATTTTTTTTCTCGCAACCTGCTTTCGTTCGCATTGGGTAAGCCAAAATGTTGATCGGAGGCGAAGTAAATATTCTCTTGCGTGTTCAATAGACTAAATTTATTGAGTTTTATTAAAATTATGATTGCATTAATTCTTCAATTTCTGCTGCTTCTATAGGAATTGCGGACATCAAGTTCTTTGGTGCTCCAGCAGGCTGAATCACCACATCATCTTCAAGCCGAATGGCTATTTCCTCTTCAGGAATATAAATACCAGGTTCTACCGTAAGCACCATTCCTGCTTGCAAAGGCACTTGGGTTTCGCCATAGTCATGCGTATCTAAACCCAAATGATGAAAAGTTCCATGCATAAAGTATTTTCGGTAGGCAGGATTCTCAGGATATTGATTTGAGATGGCTGCTTTGTCTAATAACTTCAAGCCTAACAGTTCTGAATTCATGATTTCACCAACTTCCTGTTCGCAGGCTTTCAATACAGCGCCCGAAACCAGCATTTCAGCAGCTAGTTTCTTCACCCTAAGAACGGCTTCATAAACGGCTTTTTGTCTTTTGGTAAAAATACCACTTACTGGAATGGTTCGCGTCATGTCGCTGCAATAGTTTGCATAAGCAGCCCCAACATCCATGAGTAACAAATCTCCTTCTTGGCAAATTTTGTTGTTTTTAATGTAGTGCAATACGCAGCCGTTTTTTCCAGACGCTACAATGGGTTGATAAGCAAAGCCTCCAGCGCGGTTTCGTATAAATTCATGCGCATATTCGGCTTCTACTTCAAACTCTGTTACGCCAGGTTTTGTAAATGACAACACACGCCTAAATCCTTTTTTGGTAATGTTGCACGCTTGCTGTATCAGTTCAATTTCTTCGGATTCTTTAACGCCTCTCAATTTGTTGAGAATTGGGTAACTCCTTTCATACTTATGTGCAGGAAAAGATTTTTTTACGGTACTTATAAATCTATCCTGTCGAGTTGCTACGGATTGGAATCTTCCGTTTCGCTCATTTGCGTTTAGGTATATGGAGGTTGATTGTGCCATCAATTTAAACAAAATACTTTCAAAAGCATCTGTCCAGTAAATGGTTTGAATTCCTGAAGTTTCTTTCGCCTGCTCTTTGCTTAGTTTAGCGCCTTCCCAAGTTGCAAGCTGTTCGTTGGTACGCGTAATGAATAATATTTCTTGGTGCTTTTCTTTTTGCGTGTCGGTAAAAAGAATCAAAATACTTTCTTCTTGGTCTATTCCGCTAAGGTAAAAAAGGTCTTTTTGTTGGTGAAAAGGCAATGTAGAATCTGCCCCTGTAACAACAACATCGTTTGAATGAAACACCGCAACAGCGTTTTTGTTCATTGTTTGGGCAAATTTTTGTCTGTTTTTTACAAAAAGCTGGGGATTGATTGGGTGGTGTCGCACGTTATTTTAGTTTGATGTAGGTTTCTTTTTTAGGTAAAAAATCTAAATCATTTGAGTAGAATATGATCTGCATAAAGTCAATAATTTAATTCACGCTAAATTTTTATAAACCAAAGATAGTTTTTCTTATATACTCAATTTATTTTAATCTTTTAGTCCGTTTTCCATATGCGGGTACGAGCATCACGCTTATACCCACAAAAAATAAATTTTCTATTTTTGATTGATGAGTAGTGAATGTAAAGGACTAGAAATCTAAGGTTTTTGTATAATGTATAGTTATGTTTATTTACTTTTTAAATCTTTTTATAGGTACGATATGTAACAGTCTTTAATGATGAATAGAAAAATGAAAATATTGCTGATTTTATCAAGTGTTTTTTTAGTGTTCTATCTTTTTTTTATAAAAAGTTGGTTGCCATACGACTTAAAAATCTTTAAGAATGCAGGAGATTGTTTGAATTCAGATGGTTATGTAGCATCTACAATTTATGATAAAGATGGTTTTCCATTAATTTCAGGATGTTTTGACATTATTATCGGTGAGAAAAAAATAAAAAAAATCCTTAAATACACTACAAATAGAATAGGTCTAGTAGTTTATATGAGGTTAATAGAGGGAGACTATCTTTATGTAGTTGTCAACCCGCAACCTGAGGAAAAACAGGTTTATTCTGAAACTTTATGGGATTACGAATTTTTTAAAGCTGAAGAATATGAGGGACTTGATTTAGGATCGAGTTGGTGGCATACCATAAATTTTGAATAGTTAGGATTCCCCAGCTAGCGAAGTCATCCCCTTATACTCACAGAAAGAAAGAAGGTTCAAAAAGCCGAAAATGCTCGAATGTTTAAATTATTTCTCCACCATCCTTTTCATTTCATTGAGCTTCATCAACGCTTCGATTGGGGTAAGTGCTTCTATTTTCATAGTTTGCAGCTCCTCTTTAATGCTTTCTAGCACAGGATCATCGAGTTGAAAAAACTTTAACTGTAGCTCTTTTGAAGAAGCATTGCTAAGGTTATTCTTATTTTTTTGGGAATCGTTTTTTTGTTCGAGTTCCTTTAGCAATCGTGTGGCATTTTCTACTACTGTATAAGGCATGCCAGCTAACTTTGCCACATGAATTCCAAAACTATGTTCGCTGCCTCCAGGGGTTAGTTTTCGCAAAAAAATCACGTTGTCTTTTAGTTCTTTTACGGCTACATTGTAGTTTTTAATCCCTTCAAATGAATTGGTCATTTCGTTGAGTTCGTGGTAATGCGTCGCAAACAAGGTTTTTGCTTTTGCGGGGTGTTCGTGTAGGTACGTTGCAATTGCCCAAGCAATAGAAATACCATCGTAGGTGCTGGTGCCTCTACCTATCTCATCGAGCAACACCAAGCTTCGCTCCGAAATATTGTTGAGAATACACGCCGTTTCGTTCATCTCTACCATAAAGGTAGATTCGCCCATAGATATATTGTCACTAGCACCTACACGCGTAAAAATTTTGTCTACAATGCCAATACTGGCTTTTTCTGCGGGTACGTAGCACCCAATTTGAGCCAACAACACAATCAAGGCAGTTTTCCTTAAAATAGCCGACTTTCCGCTCATGTTTGGACCCGTAATCATAATGATTTGTTGGGCATGCTTGTTTAATACTAGGTCGTTTGCCACATAGCTTTCCCCTACAGGCAATTGCTTTTCAATCACGGGGTGTCGTCCATTTTTTATTTTAAGATCCAACCCTTCATTCATGTCTGGTCGGGAATAGTTATTGCTTTTTGCAAGCGTTGCAAATGCCAGCAAACAGTCTAGTTGGGCAATCAATTTTGCATTTAGCTGAACAGGTTGCAGGTAATCCATCAGCCAGCTAATGAGTGCTGAGTAAATTTCCTGCTCTAGTTTTGCAATTTTTTCTTCAGCCCCTAAAATTTTTTGCTCGTATTCCTTTAGCTCTTCGGTAATGTATCTTTCGGCATTTACCAACGTTTGCTTTCGAATCCATGTTTCAGGAACTTTGTCTTTATGCGTATTTCTAACTTCAATATAATAACCAAAAACATTGTTGAAAGCTATTTTTAAAGAAGTAATTCCCGTTGCCTCCGTTTCTCTTGCCAGCATATCGTATAGGTAAGATTTTCCTGCACTAGAAATTTCCCTAAGCTCATCCAATTCTTTAGAAATGCCAGCAGCAATACAGTTTCCTTTTTGAATACTTACAGGCGCTTGTTCTAGCAGCGTTTTGGCTATTTTTTCGCGCAGTGCTTTGCATTCATGCAATTGTTCGCCAATAAGCTGAACACTTTCATGCTCGCTTTTTTGAATATTTTCTTTGATCGGAAGAATGGCACAGAGTGAATTTTTTAGCAGCACCATTTCACGTGGACTCACTTTGCCTGTTGCTACTTTAGAAATCAAGCGTTCGAGGTCAGAAATTTGTTTTAGTTGAAATGCAACCAATTCAGCGGCTTCTTCATTTTCTACAAAAAATTGAACAATATCATGCCTCTTTTTAATTCTATGAATGTCTTTGAGCGGAAATGACAACCAGCGTTTTAAAAGCCTTCCGCCCATAGGAGAGCAGGTTTTGTCAACAACATCTAAAAGCGGCACCCCATTTTGAGCCAAAGAACCAATGATTTCAAGATTAGAAATTGTAAAACGATCCATCCACACATACCGATCTTCGCTGATTTTAGTAATACCGGTGATGTGGTTGAGTT
>Ga0307934_1000039_pt1 | contig 92958 bp, 96 predicted proteins | sample OrgLakmetageno90_FD_201838 | JGI IMG/M metagenome (GOLD analysis project Ga0307934, IMG submission 201838) | Saline water microbial communities from Organic Lake, Antarctica - #90 | ecosystem: Environmental > Aquatic > Non-marine Saline and Alkaline > Saline | place: Antarctica: Organic Lake...
AGCGGCAATGTCAGCCTGTATCTGGCGTTTCCGCCTGACCGCATTGCCTCGCACGGCGCGGCCCTCGGGCTGATCGTCAATCAGGCGATCACGGCTGTCGCCCGCTCGCCCAAGAAAGGCGAAGTGCTGTTCATGCTTGATGAGTTTGCCAACCTTGGCAAGCTCTCGGGTCTGGCGGAAAGCCTGACCGTGTTGCCAGGCCTTGGCGTGCGCGTGTGGATGATCGTTCAGGAAATGGCGGAGATTGTGCGCCTGTATGGGCCACATACCGCCAAGACGATCCAGTCGCAGGCTGAAGTCAGGCAATATTTCGCGGTCAACAGTGATGAGCTGGCGCAATCGCTGTCAAAGGCGCTCGGTCAAAAAACAGTCAAGACCAAGAGCCACAATTTGGGGCGCTTCGACACTGACGATATCGGCGAAAGCCTAGCCGAGTCTGGCCAACCGCTTATGCGGGCTGAAGAGATCATGCAGCTCGGCCAAGGCCAGCAAATTTTGTCGGTCAAAGGCGTTGGCCCGATCCTCGGGCAACGCATCCCCTTCTGGTTCATCGCGCCGTGGCGCGGCTGGGCGGCCATCAACCCCGTTGAAGGCGACTATCCGAATGAAAATCCTCGCGTGGTGCTTCGCTACACCGCCACCGAAACAAACAAAGAAAGAGAAGCGATATGACCAAGTTGAAAGTCGAAGTCTTGGGCGGCAAGCCGTCAAGGCCGCCTGAAGGGCTGATCACGCGCCTGCGCCGCGCGCTGCGCAAAGCAGGACGCGCTGCGCTGCTGCGGCCCAAAACCTCAATGCTCGCGGGCTTTGTCGGCTTCGTGCTGGTAATCGGCACGCCGCATCTGGGCTGGGACTACCAGTGCAGGCACGCAGTCTGGGGCTCTGGCTCATGCCAAGAAGCGGTGTGGTGCGAATATTTCGGCGTCCAAGGCCGCCGCGTGATCTGGCCTGAGCGCGGCGAACACTGTCACCTCATCGGCTTTCTGCCGCTGGATTTTAACATGCTGATCGGAAGGACAACGCAATGAGCGAATATTTTTACACGCTCGATCTTGGTGAAACCTATGGCCCCAAGCTGGAGCTTCTGGCTGATAAAGCATCGCAGGAAGACCGCGAAGCGTTCGCCGCAGTCATTCTGGCCTGTGCCCTCGACCGAATAGAGGACTCAATCGATGTCTTATTGGAAATTCTGCATCAGGAAGCATTGAAAGAAGCACCGAATGATCTGGAAGAGATCAAGGAATGGAGAAAAAACAATCGGCCTCTCGGGGCTGATCTTGACGACGAAATACCCTTCTAACCCGCAGAATTTGTGGGTTTTCCCCAATATATGCTAAAATAAAGATGGGTATTAAGAAGTATTCATCTCCAACGTGGAGCAAGAAAATGAAAGATGATTTTAACACAACTGAGCGCGGCGATGCTTTCGAAGCAACCCACGCACCCCCAAAACCAACATTAACTGTCGATGTCGAAAAATATCAGGCCTTCCTTGATGGCGCTGATATGACCGAGGCGCAGAAGGAAGAATTCCTGCAATCGCTTTGGTCCATCATCGTGTCCTTTGTCGATCTCGGCTTCGGCGTCCATCCGCTGCAAGCGGTCTGTGAAGACGAGACGATTTCCAAAAGTAAAACTCCCAAGAGCGAATTTGATGTGGTAAGCTCTGACGATCAAGAAAACACTGGAAAACCCAATGAATTCAGTCCGTAAGGCGAGGCTGAAGGTGAGATGAACATGAGCAAAGATGAAAAATTTGAAGCAATGAAGGCAGTTATTTACTGCCGCGTTTCGAGCACCAAGCAAAAACTTGAAGGCAGCGGTCTGGAAAGCCAGGAACACCGCTGCCGTCAGTATGCTGACCTGAAGGGTTATGATGTCGAGGCGGTTTTCCCTGACGACGCCTCTGGCGGCGGGGATTTTATGAACCGTCCAGGCATGGTGGCGCTGCTGAGCTATCTCGATGCGCAGCCGAGCAAGGATTACGTCATCATTTTTGATGATCTGAAGCGTTTTGCGCGCGACACCGAATTTCATATCAAGCTGCGGCGTGAATTTGTAACGCGCGGCGCAAAGATTGAATGCCTGAATTTCAAGCTCGATGACTCGCCTGAAGGCAAGTTTGTCGAGACTATCTTTGCGGCGCAAGGTGAGCTTGAACGCGAACAAAACCGCCGTCAGGTGGTTCAGAAAATGACGGCGCGTGTTGAGAAAGGCTATTGGGTCTTCTCGCCGCCTATCGGCTACAAATACGCCTCTGATCGTGGCCACGGCAAGATTCTTGTCCGTGACGAGCCGATTGCATCTATTCTTGCTGAAGCCCTTGAGGGTTTTGCTTCTGGCTATTTGCAAACGCAATCTGAAGTGAAGCGTTTCCTTGAAACAAAGCCTGCCTTCCCAAGAGACGGACCAAACGATGAAGTGCGCTGGCAGCGTGTTCAGCGGATTTTGGCACAACAGATTTATGCGGGTTATGTTGGTGTGCCGACGTGGGGCGTTACGCCCCGTCTTGGGCATCACGAGGCAATCATCACCCTTGAGACCTTTGAGCGCATCCAAGAGCGCGTGAAGGGCAAAGCCAAAACGCCGTCGCGCAAGGATATCAGTGAAGATTTCCCGCTGCGTGGCTTCGTGCTGTGTGATGACTGCGGCGAGGCGATGACGTCTTGTTGGTCGAAGGGGCGCAACAAGCTCTATCCCTATTATCTGTGCGATACACGCGGCTGCGAGAGCAACCGCAAGTCGATCCCGCGCGATAAGATTGAGGATGGTTTTGCGGAAATCTTGCAAAGCCTTCAGCCTACAAAAGAGCTCTTCGCGCTGGCCAAGCTCATGTTCAAAGAAGCATGGAGTTTGAGGCTCACTGAGTCGCACCAGCACAAAGACCAGATAACAGCGCAGCTTCGCGAAACCGAAAAGCAGGTCGAGACGCTTTTGGAGCGGATTGTCGAATCCGACAACCCGATTGTCACCAGAGCCTATGAGGCAAAGATCGGAAAGCTGGAACGCAAGAGGCTGCTATTAGCTGAAAAAGCCCTTCAAACAGTCCCTGCGAAGGGGAGGTTAGAGGAGTTTATCGAACCAGCGCTCAATTTTCTGGCAAACCCTTGGAGTCTATACGAAAATGGTAGTCTGGCGTTCAAGAGAACAGTGCTTCGATTGGCCTTTTCAGAGCCATTGAGCTATTCACGCAAAAACGGTTATCGAACCGCTGAATCAGCCTTTCCTTTCAGGCTGTTAGCGGAAATTTCATCATCAAAAAGCGAGATGGTGGACCCGAACGGGATCGAACCGTCGACCTTTGCACTGCCAGTGCAACGCTCTCCCAGCTGAGCTACGGGCCCTTACCAAAGAGATGGTTAGGGATGAAAAGGAAAATAGGCAAAATGGCGGGGTGATGCAAGTTGTTTTTGTGGGGGTGGGCAATTTAATGATCGTGAAAAGGGGGCTTGTGATTGGTCAAGCCCCCGTTTTCGTGTCTGCTTCGCTGAATTTAAGCGTCAGAATTTAGATGTTTTGTTCGTTTGAGTTGGCTTGTTTGCCGATGGTGCCGGCGATGAAGCTGCTCCAGTAGGTTTTTTGTTCTTTTTGGGTTTTTTGGCCTTTGAGGGCGCGGCGCAAAAGCGCTGCCAGTTGGGCGCGGCGAATATCGGGGCGTTGCAGGGCGCTACGGAAGCCGAAAAGGGGTGAATCTTGGATGTTGAGGGCGATGTCTTTGACATTTTCGTCGATCAGGAAATTGGCGCGGCCGCCTGTTAATTGCATCATCATATGAATGCGGCGGTTTGTTTTTAGGGCGATTGCGCCATCAATTGTGTGTGTCATGCTCTGTTCTCTCCTGTTTTAGCTTTTGGAACATGACAAGCATAATCCGCGCAAACGGTTTGTGAGCCATGGTTTTGAAGCCATTTTTATATGTTGTAATAGAGGGAGTATGCCAGAAAATGCGTTAGATTACAACAAAAGCATTATGGCGATAAAAAACAGCTTGTATAAACGGCTTCAGGAACGCTTGCATCGCGCGTGAAATATGGCTAGGCTTCACCGCAGAAGAGAGAAATTACACTTAAAATTCAGGCGGAGCGCAGGCAAATGAGCGGGAATATCCAGTCATTAAAACAGGAATTAGCGGCGATGATCGAGGCGGCGAACGATCTTGATACGCTGGAGCAGGCGCGCATTACCGCGCTTGGTAAAAAAGGGCGCATTACCGACCTTATGAAGGGGCTTGGGAAAATGGAGCCTGAGGCGCGCAAGAAATCGGGGCAGGAATTAAATGTTTTAAAAGACGAGATTGCAGGCTTGATTAACGCGCAGGAAGAGGCGCTGAAGCGCCAAGCGCTGGATGCGCAGCTTTTGAACGAGATTGAAGACATTACACTTTCGCCGCGTCCATCGCGCCGTGGCAGCATTCACCCGATTAGCCAGACGATGGAAGAGCTGGTGACAATCTTTTCGGACATGGGCTTTAGCGTGGCGCAGGGGCCAGAAATTGAGGATGATTGGCATAATTTTACCGCGCTGAATTTCCCGCCTGGGCATCCGGCGCGTGAAATGCAGGATACGTTCTTTTTGCCCGATGATGAAACCGCGCAAGGCGAGCGCGCCAAGAAATTATTGCGCACACATACATCGCCCGTTCAAATCCGTCATATGATTGATAACAAGCCGCCGATTAAAATCATCTGTTTCGGCCGTACGTATCGCTCGGATTACGATATGACACATACACCGATGTTCCACCAGATGGAGTGTTTATATATCGGCAAAAACATCAATATGGGGCATTTAAAAGGCTGTTTGATGGATTTTGTGCGGACATTTTTCGGGATGGACGATTTGCCCGTACGTTTCCGCCCAAGCTTTTTCCCGTTCACAGAGCCAAGTGCGGAAGTTGATATCGGCTGTACGCGTGAAGGCGGCGGCTTGAAACTTGGCAAGGCCTCCTCGCCTGAAAAGCAAGACTGGATGGAAATTTTGGGGAGCGGCATGGTGCATGCCAATGTTTTAAAAAATTGCGGGATAGACCCTGATGAATATCAAGGCTTTGCGTTTGGTATGGGGCTGGAGCGGGCAACCATGTTGAAATACGGCATTCCTGATTTGCGGACATTTTTTGAGAGTGATGTGCGCTGGTTGGAGCATTACGGCTTTGATGTGCTGGAGCGCCCGAACCGCGCGACAAAGGAAACGTAAAGCAGTTTTATCATGCCCGATTCACAGCAAAATATATCACAAATATTAACCCCTGATGAGGGCGCAGCGCTTGATTTGCGCAAAATTAGTGCCGCTGATTATGATTTGTGGCTTCCTTTGTGGCGCGAGAATAATCACGGGCGGGTTAGCGATGATGTCACCGCCAACACATGGGCGCGTTTGATTGATGATGCGCAAGACGTACACGGGCTTTGCTTGTACGTGCGCGATGAGGCGGGGGTGCAAACCATGGCGGGGCAGCTGCATTATATTTTGCATCCTGTGACGGGGCATGTAGAACCTGTTTGTTATATGCAGGATGTTTTCATTGCTTCAAACGCGCGGCGTAAAGGCTACGCTAAGCTTTTGATCGGCGCGCTGGCATCGCTTGGCGCGCGCGAGAAATGGGCGCGGATTTACTGGCTGGCAGAAGGTGATAATAAAGCCGCGCAAGCGCTTTATAAGACATTAGGGCTAAAGCTTGATTTTACCTTTCATGTTTTGCCGCTTTAGGGCGACGCTTTAATATTGATATAAACGAACTTTTGGATGGAATAATACGATGAAATTTACGCTGGGCTGGTTGAAAGATTATTTGGAAACAGATTCATCGCTTGATGAGATTGTCGCAAAGCTGACCGATCTTGGCCTTGAAGTTGATGGCGTGCATGACCCCGCCGCGGCTTTTGCGCCGTTTGCGGTGGCTTATGTCGAGGCGGCTGAAAAGCATCCTGATGCGGATCGTTTGAAAGTTTGCACGGTTGATACGGGAATAGAGAAAATTCAGGTTGTCTGCGGCGCGCCGAATGCGCGCACAGGCATGAAAGGGATTTTTGCACCTGCGGGCAGTTATGTGCCCGGCACGGATATGGTTTTGAAAAAGGGCGTGATACGCGGTCAAGAATCAAACGGGATGCTGGTTTCGGAGCGCGAAATGGGTTTATCGGATGAGCATGACGGGATCATTGAAGTGGCGGATGATGTGGCAATCGGCACTAAATTCGCCGCGCTTTATGGTATGGATGACCCTGTGATTGAAATTGGCCTGACACCAAACCGCCCTGATTGCGCCGGCATTTACGGCATTGCGCGCGATTTGGCCGCGGCGGGGCTGGGGACATTAAAGCATCCTGAAATTCCAGTTGTGAAGGGCGCATTTAAATCTGATATCTCTGTTTCGCTGGTTTTTGAGGAAGGCGATAAAGAGGCTTGTCCTTATTTTGTCGGCTGCCTGATTAAAGGCATTAAAAACGGCCCTGCGCCGAAATGGATGCAAAATCGCATGAAAGCGGTCGGGCTTAAGTCTATTTCAACAATTGTAGATATCACGAATTATCTATCCTATGCGCTGTGTCGACCGCTTCATGTGTTTGATGCGGATAAGTTATCAGGCGGTTTGCACGCACGGCTTGCCAAAGAGGGCGAAACGATTTTGGCGCTGGATGAGGAAGAATATACGCTGTCATCCGATATGACGGTGATTGCTGACGATAAAAAAGCGCATGCGATTGCGGGCGTTATGGGCGGCATGGAAAGCGGCTGTGGTTTAGAGACAACAAATGTATTTTTAGAGGTCGGGTATTTTGACCCAATGCGCACCGCTAAAACAGGCCGCGCGCTGCAAATTATCAGCGATGCGCGCTATCGTTTTGAGCGCGGCGTTGACCCTGCGTTTTTGGAAGATGCCTGCGCGATTGCGACCCAAATGATTGTTGATTTATGTGGCGGCAAGCCTTCTGAGCCGGTTATTGCGGGGGCGCAGCCTGCACCCTCAAAGCCTTATGAATTTGACCCTGCTTTAACAGTGCGCATGAGCGGCGTTGGCATTCCCGAGGACAAACAATTGGCAATTTTGAAAGATCTTGGCTTTGTGATTGAGGGCAAAAAAGCGCCCTATCAGGTAAGTGCGCCGACATGGCGGCCTGATATTTTAGGCAAGGCTGATCTGGTTGAGGAAATTATCCGTGTTTATGGTTATGAACATATCCCCGCGCTATCGGTGCGGCGCGCTGCGGGTGACCCGAAAATTGCGGAAACGCCGTCACTACGTTCGGCGCGCAAAGCGCGGGCGATTCTTGCTGACCTCGGGTTGCATGAATGTGTGACATGGTCGTTTATGGGCGGGGCGCAAGCTGATTTGTTTGGCGCGCAAAACGCTGCAGCGCTCACGCTGAAAAACCCGATTAGCAGCGCGCTTGATCGTATGCGCCCCTCTATTTTGCCGAATTTGATCGAGGCGGCGGGGCGTAATTACGCGAAATCCTATCCTGATAATGCGCTGTTTGAGGTTGGGCCTGTGTTTCATGGCACAAAGCCACAAGATCAGGAGATGGTGGCCACTGCCATCCGCGCTGGCCATATGGGCCCGCGGCACTGGAGCGGGGAGAATGCCAACCGCGCGGTTGATTTATATGATGCCAAAGATGACGCACTGGCTGTTTTGGCGGCGTGCGGCGCGCCCGCAAGCAATATGCAGGTGAGCCGTGATGCGCCGCAGTGGTATCACCCCGGGCGTAGTGGCGCGCTTCGTTTGGGGCCGAAAGTTTTTGCTTATTTTGGCGAATTGCACCCTGCGGTGTTATCCGCGCTGAATGTGCGTGAGCGCATGTGCGCGGCCGAAGTGTTTTTAGACCGCATTCCCGCGCCGCGCAATAAAGGCACTGAAAAAGCATTTTTGGCGCTGAACCCGCTGCAACCCTTATCACGCGATTTTGCCTTTATGGTTGGGCGCGATGTGGCGGCGGCGGATTTGGTGCGCGCGGCGATGGGGGCGGACAAAAAGATGATTACAGCGGCTGAAATTTTTGATGTTTATCAGGGCGATAATGTGGCTGCCGATCAAAAATCCGTCGCGCTGAATGTTTCAATTCAGCCGCAGGAAAAATCGATGACTGATGAAGAAATTGAAGCCTTATCGAAGAAAATCATCAACAGCATTGAAACCAAAACAGGCGCAAAACTGCGCGGCGTTTGAGCGTTAACAAATAAAACTGCAAATGTGCCTGCTTTTTTTATATGGGCAGGTGGCAACTTTATTGTTATTTCAAAGCGGCCGCAGACCCTGCTAAAAGCCCGCCATCAATCGTGAACTCAGAGCCTGTAATGTACGCCGCTTCATCTGATGCCAATAATACCGCGAGAGCCGCCACCTCACTTGGCTTACCAAAGCGCTTCATTGGCGTATCGTTTACGATTGAGGCCATGTTTTTCTCACGGTTATCACCTTTGCCAAGCATTGGCTCCCACATTGGCGTCAGAATAGCAGCCGGATGAATTGAGTTACATCTGATATTCAGTCCTTCTTGAGCACACCAGAGTGCCACCGTCTTGGAATGGTTGCGTATTGCAGATTTAGACGATGCGTAAGCTGCGGCCGCAGGGATCCCGACCATAGCCGAACGCGATGAAATATTTATAATTGAGCCAGAACCGCTAGAGCGCATAGCGCGGATTGCATAGCGGCATCCGAGAAACGTCCCGTCCAAATTCACGGCGTGAACAGCACGCCAGTCATCAAGAGATGCATTTTCAGGGTCATGGCTGACGATCCCTTCTTCAAATCCGGTTACACCTGCATTGTTGACAAGAACGTCAATTACCGGAAACTTTTCAGCCAGCTTGTTCCAATGAGATTCATTTGAAACTTCAAGTTCAAAAAAATCACAGCCCAGCTTTGTCGCGACGGATTTTCCCGTTGCAATATCTTTGTCGGTAACAAGGACACGCGCCCCCTCATCGTGAAATGATTGTGCTATTGCTTCGCCTATACCGCGCCCAGCACCAGTAATGACGCATATTTTGTTCAATAATTTTTTCATGATGCTAATTTACGAGTAGGATGAAATTGTATCAAGGAAAATCACGTCATCGGATCTATGGAGCTTTGGACCATTTTTATACCGCTTCAATATCCCAGCTTACTTTCTTGCGATAGATTGTGGAGGGGGCGATGTTGAGGGCCGCGGCGGCTTGGGGGATGTTGCCGCCATGAAGCGCAATGGCGCTTTGAATGATGGCGCGCTCAATTTCATGAAGCGGGCGGATTTGCGCTTTGGTTTGGAAGCAGAAGTGCTGATCGTTATCGCTCTGAAGCGGCGCTTGATTATAGGGTGGCTGATGGGAGCTTGTGTGGTGCGAATCCGTCATAATGGGCGGCGTTTGCGATGGTTGCAGGTTTTGATGCAATAAATCGGGTGGTAGCATTTGCGCTGTGGCAAGGCGGCCATTATTCATGACAACGACATGGCGCACGACATTTTGTAGCTGGCGCACATTCCCTGGCCATTGATAAGCGCGTAGGCGCGTTTCGGCATCTTCGGTAAAGGCCTCAAATGGTTTGGCTTCGGCGCGGGCATATTGGCGCAAAAATGTGTCGGCAATGTCGATAATATCATCGCTGCGCCCGCGCAGGGCGGGCATTTGCAGGGGGAGAACATAAAGGCGATAAAACAAATCTTCGCGGAAGCGGCCGGCGGCAATTTCGCGCAGTGGCTCGCGGTTAGTTGCACAGATGATACGGATATCAACTGTTTCCCGCTTGTCGCCGCCGACTTTTTGGAAGCTGTAATCTTGCAAAAACCGCAACAGTTTGGTTTGCATGGCAGGGGTCATTTCTCCGATTTCATCTAAAAACAGCGTGCCGCCATCCGCCATGGAAGCCGCGCCGATACGGTCGGCAATAGCGCCCGTGAAAGCGCCTTTGATGTGGCCGAATAGTTCTGACTCGATCAAATCGCGCGGTATGGCGGCGCAGTTGAGCGCGATGAACGGCTTGTCTTTGCGCGCGCTGTATTTATGGATCGCCTCGGCGCAAACTTCTTTTCCTGTGCCTGACTCGCCTGTGATGAAAACAGTCGCATCGCTTTTGGCGGCTTGTTCGATTTGTTCATAAATCATCTGCATGACTTTTGATGTGCCGATAAAGCCGCCGAAATTGCGGGCAGGCGGCTCTTGTGAGGGGGCTTGTTCAGGGCTTTGTTTGAATAAAGGTTCAAGGTTTTCGGTGGGCTTTGGCGCTGAATCTTGCAGGCTATTATCGTGCGTTACACCGTGCGTGGAGAGTGTCTTTTTCACCGCGTCCAGCAATCTTTCAGGGGCAAAGGGCTTGACCAAAAATTCACGCGCGCCCTGGCGAATAGCATCAACGGCTGTATTGATGGAGGCGTGGCCTGTCATGATGATGATGGGCAAAGCGGGATATTCACTGCGCACGCGGACGAGAAGATCAAGCCCGTTACAATCGGGTAGTTTGATATCCAGTAGCAAAAGGTCGGGCATGGTGGCGTGGCGCGCGCTTAGAAATTCCATGCCGTCTTCACCGCGCAGAAAATGATCGGCGCAAAAGCCGCTTTGACGCAGGGCATAAGCATACATCTCGCCAAGGCTTTTGGTGTCTTCGATAATTAAAATATGGGGCAACGGGTTTGTGGCTGTTTTCATCTTGTTTCTATGCGCTTGTGACTTTTGCTTTTCCCTTTTTACGTTAAAAGGGCGCGGCTGAGAATATGAAGCGCTTAAACCATGCCATTGAATGCAAAAAACCCGGCTGATATAAAGCCGGGTTTTTAAAAATCTATGAGTTTATCTTAACGCTGGTTGCCGAAAAGCTGTAGTAAATGCATGAAGATGGCGATGAAGCTGATGTAAAGTGTCAGCGCGGCTGACCAGCCCATGCGGCTATTGGCGTCTTCGCCGTGCGCAGGGCTATACATTTCTTTCATCGCTTGTGTTTGCCATGCCGTGATACCGGCAAAAGCGAGGATCCCGATAACCGACACCATATCGGCCAGCATGGGGGATTTAAAGATGAAGGCATTGGCAAGACCCATGACCAAAACGCCGATGACGCCCATGACACAAAAGCTCATAAGGCCACTCAGGTTTTTCTTGGTGGTGTAGCCGAAAATACTCAGCCCTGCGAACATAGCCGAGGCCAAGAAGAACGCGCGGAAAATACTTTCGCCCGTATAGGCCAGAAAAATCACCGAGAAGCTGATGCCATAAAGCACGCAGATGGCGAAAAAGGACAGGCGCAGTGTGGTCGGCGCCATTTTCATCGGGTTAAAACCGAACCAGACGATGGCGAGCGGGGCGAACATAAAGATATACATTTGCGGGCCGCCCAACAATAATTGCATTAACGCCGGTGTTGTCGATACGAAAAATGCCGTAATCGCCGTCACCAAAACGCCGACCGCCATGCGGTTATAAATGCGTTGCATGTGGGCTTGAAGGCCAGCATCAACAGAGCGTGTCTGTGCGCCGGCCGGGAATTGTGTTTTTTCAGGTTGCATGGTTTTTCCTCTTTCCGTTTCACCTTCAGAGACGCGACATCGCACCTCTTGAAATTGATATAGTCCTTATATAGTCCATTTTAACATGGTTGAAAAGGAAATCTCATCAAAAAGCGCGGCTAGAATGTCGATTTTTATAAGCCTCACGTAAAATCTTTTGCATGGCTTCGGGGGATATGCTAGATCAGATCATCAATAAAAATAATAAAGATAGGGAATTTCAGACATGACAGATCGTAATGGCTTTAACAAAAACGCTGAAAAAGCGGCGAATAATGGCCCCGGTAATGAGTTGGGCGAGATGCCGACTTGGCAGTTTAAGGGGTTTTACCCTGATATTGAATCGCCAGAATTTGAGGCTGATTTTGCAAAAATTGCCAAGGATATTGAATTTTTCGTCCATGAGAATGAGGGCAAAGTGGCAAGCCATGATGCGGCGCAACTGACCAAAGCGATCACGCAATCAAAAGACATTGGCGCGCTGTTTGGCAAATTAATGACTTTTGTCAGCATGAAGGCTGTTCAGGACAGCAAAAAATATGGCTCACTTGAAGCCAAAATCGAAGGCCGCGCTTCTGCGCTTTATTCAAAATTACAGTTTTTTGGCCATGAGTTAAAAGCGCTGGATGAAACCACGCTTGAGACGATGATGGATTCATCGCCTGATTTGGCGCATTACCGCCCGTATTTAGCAAATGTTCGTCGCGGCATTCCGCACACGCCTTCGCTTGATGTGTCTAAATATAGCGGTGAGCTGGACGCTGAATCGGACTGGAATCGTTTGTTTGATGAACGTAGTGTGTCGCGCCGCTTTGAATTTGAAGGCAAGACAGTGGGAATGGAAGAAATTCTGACTGTAAGCGCGTTTGACCCGGACGAAACGCGCCGCAAGGAAGCGAATGAAGCGTTCGTGGCGGCAATGAGCGATGATTCATCACTATCGGCGGCGATTCACAATTCATTGATGCGTTTAAAAAGCGTTTATGATCGCTGGACAAATTTTGACAAGCCTTGGGATGCGCGCCATTTTGCCAATAATATTGAACCCGAAGTTGTTGATGCGCTGGAAGATGCTGTCAAAGGAAGCTACGAGCGTATTTCGCATCGTTTTTATGCGCTCAAAGCCAAATTGATGGGCAAGGAGCAGCTTGAGATGTGGGATCGTAATGTCAATGTGTTGGCCGCGCCTGATGCCGATAAAATTCCGTTTGAAACTGCCAAAGACATGGTTTTGGATGCGTATGAGAGTTTTTCACCGAAAATGGCGAAAATTGCGCGCAAGTTTTTTGATGAGAACTGGATTGATGCGCCCGTTGGCCCGAATAAGCGCGGCGGCGCGTTTGCCAGCCCGGGGGCGGCGAAGCTGGCGCACCCGTTTGTGATGTTGAATTATTTAGGAACGCCCAATGATGTGGCGACCATGGCGCATGAGCTGGGGCATGGTGTGCACCAATATTTGGCGGCGCACAAAGGCGATGCGCTAGTGTCAACGCCTTTGACCATGGCTGAAACAGCCAGTGTTTTTGGCGAGATGGTCACGTTTCAGTCATTAATTGATAACGCGGGCAGCGATGATGAAAAACGCGCTTTGTTGTTTGATAAGGTCAGTTCGATGATTAACACGGTGATGCGCCAAATTTCGTTTTACGATTTTGAAAAACGCATTCACGGCAGCTTTGCCGAATCGGGCAAGCCTTTAAGCGAAGAAGAGTTTAACCAGCACTGGCTTGATGTGATGCGCGAGAGTTTAGGGCCATCGATTAAGATCAATGATAATGACGGCCCCGTTTATGGCTATATTCCGCACTTTATCCATTCGCCGTTTTATGTGTACGCGTACGCCTTTGGTGATGCGCTGGTGAATGCGCTATACCGCGTTTATGAGGAAGGCACTGTGCCTGATTTTGAGGAGAAATATATCGAGATGCTCGAAAAAGGCGGCACGCTTACTTTTGATGATCTGAACGACATGTTCGGCCTTGATGTTCGCGACCCTGCCTTTTGGGAGAAGGGCTTGTCGGTGATTGAGGATTTCTTGGATCAGCTTGAAGTTCTCAGCGAACCACTCCTTGAGAAGCAAGCCAAACTAGCCGCGAATAAGCCGCCCACCCCTCAGCCATAGGGCTTGAAGATAAGATTATAAAAGGGCGCGTCATTAAAGTGATGCGCTCTTTTTCATTGAGCGCCGCGCCTTACGCTCTTACTCTAATCAACGACGCGACGGCGTCGTCGCGGCTCATGCCGCGAAGCCTGCGTGGCGCCTGAACGCCCTTCAACAAAGAACGGACTTCAACAAATCACTGATTTTTACGAAATCTTCGCTCTGCGGTGAGCCAGGGGTTTTGGCGCTGGTCTGGTTGTTTGAAGCGGTTTTCGTTTTCGGCGCGCTTGCCTGCGGATAGTTCGGGGATGGGGCTTTGGGTAAATTCGGCAATGGCGGCCACGCGCTTATCAATCGGCGGGTGGGTTTGGAACATGCCCATGAAAGGCTTGCTGTTTTGAATGCACATCAGGGCGATATCGTCGGTGGTTTCAGGGATGTTGTCTTTGCCTGAAATGCGCAGCAGCGCGCGCATCATGCCATCGGGGTTTTTGGTCATCGCGATAGCGCCCGCATCCGCCATATATTCACGCTTGCGCGAGATGGCCAGCCGCGTTAAGAGCGTGGCCATATAGCCGAGCCATAAAATGGCGGCAACGACCAGAATGAATATCAGCGCGCCGCCGCCGTTTTTGCGATTGCCGCCGCGCGGCATGAACATATTAAAGCGCACGCTGCTCCAGCAAAGCTGGGCTAAAAAGCCGATTGTGCCTGTGAAGATGATGGCGACAATCAAAAGCCGCACATCGTGATTTTGGATGTGGGTCAGCTCGTGCGCGATGACGGCTTCGACTTCGTCTTTTTGCAGGGATTGCAACAGCCCGCGCGTTAAAGTGACTGTGTAGGTGGCTTGGTTGACACCGCTGGCGAACGCGTTGCGGGCGCTGGTTTCGATAATCTCAAGGCGCGGTGTTTGCATGCCGGCGGCGATGCAGAGATTTTCTGTCATGTTGTAAAGTTCTGGTTCTTGCGCGCGGGTAACAGGGTGCGCGTGGGAGAGCATGCGCACGAGTTTTGTCTGGGCGAAATAGGCGATGATGAACCAGAGCACCACGCCGCCGACGATAAAGAGAAAATTGCCAGCGATGAATGTGTTTGCGGCGCGCGCGGCGGCGGCGCTGATTGTGCCGGCATCTTGCGCGGAGGAAAACATCATCGCATAGCCGGCAAAGACAATCACCCAGATCAAAAACCCGATCAGCACGGGGTAAAACAACAACAACCCGATTGATTTCAGGTTGTTGTTCCAGATTTGAGTTCTGAGGCCATAGGCGCGCATCATAATGCGGTCTTAAAATTTGACTTCGGGGGTTTTGTTGACCGCTTCGCGCAAAGCTTCTTCCACTTCAAAGAACGGCTCTTCTGAAAATTTGAACATGTTGGCGATGATGTTGGAGGGGAATTGCTGCACCGCCGTGTTGAACTCGTTTGTGGCGCTGTTGAAGAAACGGCGCGCGGCGGCGATTTTGTTTTCAATGTCTGAAAGCTCGGCCATCAGGCGCTGGAAGTTTTGGTCGGCTTTAAGATCAGGGTAGTTTTCGGCCACGGCAAAAAGGTTTAAAAGTGCGCCGCCCAAAGCATTTTCGGCCTTGATGCGTGAGGGGTCAGGGCCGCCTGCGCCGCCTTGGCCTTGTGTCGCGTCCGCCACGCCTGCGCGGGCGTTTGTGACATTTTGAAATGTTTCTTTTTCGTGCTTGGCATAGCCTTTGACGGTTTCAACCAGTTGCGGCACAAGATTAAAGCGCTGTTTTAATTGCACGTCAATGTCGGAGAAAGCGTTTTTGCGTGTTTGGCGCAGGGCGATCAAGCGGTTGTAAAGCCCGATAATGAACATAGCGATAAGGGCGATAATGCCTAAGAAAATCCAAAATTCCATGATGTAGTGATCCTTTTTTAAATGCCTTAAGAGGGTTTGTTTATAGTCTTTATAATATTAAAAGCCGTTCTTTGAAGCGTAGGGGTTGCCCCACCAGCGTTCCTTGGCGCGTCTTTGACTGCCGTCTGCGGTGAGAATATCGGCGCTTTCGTTGTTTATTGCTGTCTCTAAGCCGGCCACATAATCAATTATATTGTCTTCTTTATAAAGAGGCGTGGCCTCAACAACAGGAACGGGAACAGCATCCATCTGCGGCGTGCGGAACATGTTTTCATGTTGCGGCGCGCTCTTTATAGCGTCATGCATGATGTGATCGGCGTTTTGATTGATAGGAGGAGCGGCCATTTCAGAACGTATTTCGGGGCTGGTTTCGGGGCTGATTTCGGGGCGCATCGAATCGGCGACGGACATCGGCTCTGCGTCAGCAGCGCTATTTTCAAGCGCGTTTGTTTGCGGCATATTAGGGCGCACATCATCATCCGTAATCGCGCCCGTCGCGTTTTGGGAGCGGCGGAAAAGGCGGTCGGCGAGATCATTGCTGGTCATGTCATTATTGAGCGTGCGCGGGTTAGTTTGGGCGTTGGCCGTATTGGGAGCGCCCATGTTTGGAATGCCCGTGTTTGAAATGCCTAAGGCCAGAATTGTTGAGAAAACAGCGGCGCATAATAAAGAACAAAAAGCAGATTGAAACATGTATGAAACCCTTGTCGAACAAGAAAATTTGAATCATTCTACCTTTTTTTTCACGAAATACCAGTCTGGATTGGCGAAGATGTTGTGATATAGTGCAAAAGCTTTTTTGACTGACCATGGCTGATCCTGAATATGACGATTTTGACATCTGAATCATTTATTTGCGCGGGCGCCCAAGGCTCTGATGAGGGCTCTCATGATGCTTCGCCTGAAAATTTAGGCTGGCGCGAGACGGCGCGCGAGGTTTTGGCGCAAATCCAAAGCAAGCGCGTTGATGGTGATGGCATGAATGTCGGTTTTTTATATTTGTCCGATGATTTGGCCGTTCATGCGGATCGTATTTTAAATCTTTTCCGCGCGATTAGCGGGATAGAGCAATGGGTTGGCAGTGTGGGTTTGGGCGTTTGTATGGGCGGGCGCTCTTTTGCCGCAGGACCTGCGATTGTCGCTATGGTCGGGGCGTTGCCGAGCGGCGCTTTTACAAGCTTCGCGTTGCCCGATGAATCGCCCGATCAAACCCGCGCGGTTTTGGAGAGCTTGTCTGAAACTTATGAAGCGCCGCACATGATTGTTCATGGCACGCCGTCTTCACATCGTGATCCGGCGGGGATATTGCAAGATATCGAAACCTATATGGGCGGCTTTGTGATGGGCGGGATGGCCTCTTCGCGCTGCGATCATTTGCATTTTAGTGATGCATTACACGAGAACGGCTTTTCGGGTTTGATGATGTCGCAAGATATTGCGGTGGCGTGCTGTCTCTCGCAAGGATGCGCGCCGATCGGCAAGCCGCATGTGATTACGCGCTGTGAAGAGAACACGATCATGGAACTGGATGGAATGCGGGCTTTTGATGTGTTGCGGGCTGACATTAAGCGCGAAGCCGAGGCGCGGGCGCTCAAACAGGGCGAAAACCAAAATTTAGATCAAGAACAAAAAGCCGAAGCGCATATTGCGTTTTTGGTGGACGGTAGTGACACGCAAGATTATGTGGTGCGCAATGTGATGGCGCTGGATGAGGCGCGCGGCTGGATGAGTGTGGCGCATATGCCGGAAAATGGCGATCGAATTATGTTTGTCCATCGCGACGAAGAAACAGTGCGCCATGATTTATCGCGCCGTTTGGTGGCTTTGCGGGCGCGGGTGCAAAAACAAACCGGCACTTTTGCACCCAAAGGCGCACTTTATTTTGCTTGTGCGGCGCGCTCGCTTGGGCAGTTTGAAGGCGCTGTGTTTGCCCAAGATGGCGACAATGTCGGGGAGCAAGGCTTCGGGCAAAAAGATGAGGATGGCGCGCTGATTCAAAGCGAGATGGATTTGTTACAGACAATTTTGGGAGATGTGCCGCTGGCGGGTTTTTACACCAATGGCGAAATCTCTAACCATCGCTTGTATGGATTTAGCGCGGTTTTGCTCTTGTTTCTTTGATCGTGCAGCCCTAATATCAAAGCAGATTATTGATTGATTTGTCATTATAACAAAGGTTCAGTTTTATGCGTTTATCCCCCCTTGGTTTTTTACCCCGTGTTTTCCACACTAAAATGGCGCTCAATGTCATGCTGATGGCGCTTGCGTTTTCGGTTGTGTCTTTTGATAGTGCCCAGGCTCAGCGCGAGCCGACGCTACCTGCCCCGCTTCAGGCGCTTCGGGATGAAGGCGCGCAAATGCGCTATTTGGGCGAGAATGAAGGCATGCAGGGCTGGATCGCGATCCGCGGCGGCCAAGAGCAATATTTTTACGTGATCCCGCAAAGCAATGCGTTCGTTTCCGGCCTTATGTTTGACAAAGAAGGGCGCAACATCACTGTGCGTCAGGTTTTTGAACTTCAGCAGGAAAGCGGCGCGGACACATTGGCGCTGTTCGCCGAAGAAGAGGAGCTGGCGGGTAATAATACAGCGATGGCGCAAGATTTGGCGGAAAACCAAGAATTCCGCACGCCGTCCGAACAGCTTTATTACGATATTGAAAACAGTAACTGGGTCGCGCTTGGCAAGGATGATGCGCCCGTTATTTATAGCTTTATTGACCCGCAATGCCCGCATTGCCACGAACTGATTAAAGATTTGCGCGCCAATTATATTGAAAACGGCCTTGTGCAGGTGCGGATGATTCCGGTTGGGTTTCGCCCCGAGACACGCGCGCAAGCTGCGTTTTTGATGGCTGTGCCAAATCCCCAGCGCCGCTTTTACCAGCATTTAGAAGGTGACGCGCAAGCCTTGCCGATCACGGCGGATATCAACCAGCAAGGGGTCGAGCGCAATTTGTCGATCATGCAATCATGGCGCGTGACAGGCACGCCGTTTAGTGTTTATCGCGCCAAAACGGGCGAAGTGAAAATTGTGCAGGGTCGCCCGCAAAGCATTGCGGATTTGATGGCGGATTTACGCTAGATTTTTTTGAAAATTAAAAAATCAAAGGTTTAACTGTTTATGAGTCCGCGCCTTCATTTTCAAACCGAAATTCTTGATAAGCTTGCCGCGCCCTTGATGGCGGCGATTATCCATGTTGAAAAATTACAAAAAGACCCGCCTCTTGCCGATCAGGCCGAAATTTTAAGCCGGCTTTTGGGTAAATCGGTTCAGCTTGGCATTGCGCTGAGTGTTGTGATGAATGTGCGCGGGCAAGATGACGATAGCGAAGCGGTGCGGGTGGCGCTGGCGTGTGCGGCCGCGCCTGTTGTGGCCTCTTTTTACCAAGAGAGCGGCGCCGCGCCTGAGGAAAGCGACATTAAGCGCATCGCCAAAACAATGACCGCGGCTTTAAGCTTTGCCGATAATTTATCGCCCGCCGCCGACACGATTGCGCGGATTGAAAATATTAAGCCCGGCATTATGTTGCTTGATAGCGCGCAGGTGAATATCCGCTATTTAACCGCCATTTCACCTGTGGCGAGCGCAGTGTGCGCGTTTCCGTTTGGGCGTACAGACACCGCGCTGATCCAAGAAATTACGGGCTATATTGTACGCAAGGCACAAGTTTTAGCGGAATCTGTTGCGCCTTCTGCGCCGGAAAATATCATTTCAAAAACGGCGCTTGAGATTGTGAGCGCGTTTGCCGAACTTTACGCGCAATGTTACCGCAAAGAGACACAAAAAGCCGCAGCAACATCACCATCAGAGCGCGCCGCGCTTGCCGATGGCGGCGATCATGAGGCGCGGCTTGAGGCGATCCGTGATGCGTTTGATGCGCGCGCGGCGCTTTTATTTGGGCTGGCAGGGGCGGTTGCGCCTGTGCGGCGACAGCCAGAAGCGCAAGAACAAGAAGCGCAAGAACAAGAAGCGCAAACACAAGAAACGCACGCGCAACAGGAACGGCCACAAGAGCAAGAACAAACGCAACAACCTCAAGCGCCTGCGCCGGAATTACCGCCCATGCCGCCGGCTCCGCCGCCCCCGCCCCCGCCGCAGCCGCCGCTACAGAACCTGACGTCACCAGTGGTTCAAGAAAGCGTTTCACAGATAGAAGGCAACCCACAAGAGGCGATTGAAGAAGAGGCTTACGAAGAGGGGGCGGGCGAAGAAGAGACTGGCGAAGAAGAAGCTGGCGATTTTAACCCGATGTCGTTTTTTACACCTGCGCCCAAGGATGATAAAGCAGAGTGACTTTAGTGGCCGGCGTTCGGGGCGGTTATAATTTATCGCGCTTTATTGCGATCTTGAGAAAAACAGAGTAGAAATATTCTATGGAAAAAATTCTTGCCGCTTGTATCTTTTTGGCCGCGCAGACCTATCAGGTTCCGCCGGCGGTTTTGCTTGGTATTTACCAGGTCGAAGCCGGTCGCGCCGGGCAAGAGGTGGGGCCTAATGATAATGGTAGTTATGATTTGGGGCCGATGCAGATCAACACGATCTGGTTGCCGGAGCTTGCTGAAAAATGGGGTGTGAGCGAGAGCATGGCGCGCGAATGGGTGCGTGATGATGCGTGCACCAATGTTGGCGTGGCGGCATGGATTTTCCGTGGGCATTACGATCGCACCAATGATTTAACGCTCTCCATTGCCCATTACCATTCGCGCACGCCGCGCTTTGGGATGGCATATAAGGCGCGGGTCATCGGTTCGATGGAAAAACACGGCTTGATCGAAAAGAGCCGTTAATCTATAAAATGTGCGTGTTTTGCGCGATTTACGCGATGATATGGTGATAAATTTTCAAACAGAGTCATTCCGGCCTTGTCACCCGCTTTTCAAACGGTTAGTTTTATAAATTATTATGAGAACATATTGTTTCTTGAGGGGTTTTTAAAAAAGTGTCGATGAGTGTGTCAAAATTAAAAAATAAAATGCGGGTCTTGCCCCTATGTGGCTTGCTTTTTGGCCTTGGGCTTTTTGTTTCAGGATGCGAGGGGCAAGCTTTTCGCAGTAATCCGCAGCTTGTTGCCTCCCCTGATAAAGTGTCAATGATGCTCGCCGATGCCGCCGATCGTGCCTCAGTCGCGCTTGAGACGCTGGCGGCGATTGAGCAATCGCGCAGCCCTGCCATTGCGGTTGCGCCGATTGAAAACGCGCCGCCGCATTTGATGCGGGCCGTCACGGTAAACTGGGTCGGCCCTGCTGAGCCGATCACGCGCCAAATGGCCAATCGCGCCGGCTATCGTTTCCAGCCCATCGGCACTGCGCCGCCCGTCCCTTCCATTATTTCAATTGATGTCGAGAACACTTCCATTATAGACGTGCTTCGTAGCATTGGTCTTCAGCTCGGCGTGCGCGCCGATATTCGCGTTGACAGCCGCAACAAGGTTGTTGAAATTCATTATGTCGGCAACACAGGCGTTGGTGGCTAAGGCGACTTTATACAGATTGCGTGAGAATGATCGGTTTGATAAATAAGAGAGACATATATAATAGTGCGCGGGCTTTTGCCTGTTTTGGCGTTTTTATGCCTGCTGTTTTTATGTTTGTCGTGTTTATGTTTGTCTTAGTGATCGCGCCAATATCAGCTTCCGCTTCCGAAACAGCAGGTGAGCGACCGCCAGAGCGTAGTACGCTTGAAAATATTGAAAAACTCAACAAAATTGTGAACGAAGAAACGGGCATGCCGTTTGATATTCGTCTGGAAGCATCGCGCGAGGCGGCGTTGTCTTACGGCGCGCGCGGCGGCCTTGCATGGCGCACTTTTGAAATTCGTAGCGAGCTTCATGGGCGCGACAGTTATTTGGATAAAGTCTTTGATTTTCGTCAGCTTTTAATTCCCGCGCCGTCGGGCCTTTTGATTGAGCCGCCGATTATTTCGGAATCAATTAACAGCATGATTATTGCCACAGGCGGGCGCGAAGCGGCTGTTGCGGATCGTATTTACAATATCAGTGAAAATGCGCGCATTGTTAGCGCGCCGCGCAATTGGCGCAATTATTTAGAGCGCGAGTGGGGCGACGTTACCCCGCCGCCGGATCTTTTGCGCCCAAGCAGCGCCGAAGAGCGCGAGCAATGGGTCAAATGGGTGCGCGAAGGCTGGAAGATGGGCGTTGAGCAAGCCAATGAAATTTTTGAACAGGATTTGGGCGAATTAAAAGCGCATTTCCATGGTATGGTGCGTTATCGCACGCTTTTGGCGCAAGGTATGGTTTCACAGCCCTTTGCGCTTATGGTGGATCGCGGTGTGACCGGCGGCGGCGTACAAATGTTAATTGGTGACCGCGCGGTTGAAATTACAGGGATGCCCGGCTTAATCCCGGGGACAGAGCAATGGCAGCCCGCAAACCGATAAGCCTTTTAAAAGGCAAGCATAACAAAGCGCAGACCTGGCCTGATGAGCCAACGCGTCTGCAACAGGATTTGATCGATAATTTCCTGCTTTGGTCTGTGAAGCAAAACTCCTCCGATGTGACATTTCAAACAGATCGCCCGATTTATCATGAAATTGACGGTGTGTTATATGCAGCAACCTTCCGCGCGCTGGATGCGGCGGACATGGCCGCTGTTTTGCACAAAATTTACGGGCCAGAGGCGCAAGCCAAACTGGCGGCAGGTAAAGACCTTGATATTTCTTATGAAGTGCGGCCTGATCGCTATACCCGCATTCGTTTCCGCGTTAACATTACCGCTATTTTATCACGCGGGCGTGATTCGGCGCAGGTGACAATGCGTGTTTTGCCAAGCGAGCCGCCGACTTTGCGGGATCTGAATGTTGAAGAACATATTATAAATCACTGGGCACCGCGCCAGGGAATGGTGATTATCACAGGGCCGACAGGCTCTGGTAAAACAACATTGCTGGCGGCGGGCTGCCGGATGCTTTTGGAGCGCCCACACGGGTGCGGCAAGATGCTGACTTATGAATCGCCGATTGAATATGTTTATGATGCGATTGAAAGCCCGCGCTCGCTGGTGTCGCAAACCGAAATTCCGCGCCATTTGCCTGACTTTGCCCATGGCGTGCGCAATGCCTTGCGCCGCAAGCCCGAGATTATTCTGGTCGGTGAATCGCGTGACCGCGAAACCATTTCAGCCTCCATCGAAGCCTCGCAAACAGGCCATGCGGTTTATACCACAACTCACACAATCGGCGTGGCTTCAACTGTTCAGCGGATGATTTCAAGCTTTGAAACCAATGAGCGCGGCGAGCGGGCTTATGCGCTGATGGAAACGATCCGTATGATTGTGACCCAGTCGCTCGCGCCCAAAATTACCGGCGGGCGGATTGGTGTGCGGGAGTGGATGGTGTTTACCGATGATTTTCGCGAGAAGCTTTTGGATATGGATTACCGCGAATGGAGCGCCAATATTCAGCGCGCAATCCCGTTTTATGGCCGCACCATGGCGGATTCTGCCAAAATCGTGTTTGAAAAAGGCTTGATTGACCGCCGTCAATATCTTCTGCTGGCCTCCAGTACGGGCGGCTAGCCCTAAATTGAAAGTGATGCCGCATAATAAACTCATTACCTTTAGCGGCCTTCCCGGCTACTGGGGAAACAACCCTTGGCAGATATATCGCCCATAAATATCGCCCATAAATATCGCATCGCGTGCGGCTTGAAGAAAGCCAGTCCAAACACGATGATTTTTTCTCGATAATGTTTTGATGATGAAGACGCTGCCTTTTTTGAAAATGTCATTTTGATGTTATTGGGCGCGCTATAGATTTGTTCATAAATTTCCCATATACTTTAGGAACTATCATAAGAGGCTTTGAAAAGGATTGTTAAATGTCGACAGCCATTGAAGACACCGAAGTTGAACGCCAGAATTGGCATTGGCGTAACTCGATGCGCCCCGTACGCTTTTTTAATCTGGACGCGCGGGCAGGCATACCGTTTATTTTTCTGCTTGTTTATTTTCGTCCAATTACGATTGTTTTGACAATTTTGGTCACGGTCTTTTTCTATATGCTGGAGCGGCGCGGGCTGACATTTCCGGCGGCATTGCGGTCAATCCGCCAATGGTTGATCGGGGATCGCCGGCCAGCATATTATCATTATGCGCATCGTCGCCTTAAAGATAACGGATAACGCGCGTGAAATTTACGGTTAAACTGTGCTTTAAACTGAATTATTTCAAACGGGGGCTTGTGTTTTCACAGCGCCCGTTTTACGTTTTGTGATAAGGATTATCATCATTTTATAAAAGAATCAGGATCGTTTTTGTCATGAAAACCAATATCAGACTTGCCGCGGGCGTTGTTGCTACATTTTGTGGCTTGGCCAGCTTTACAACGGCTTTTGTCCCTGCCGCACAGGCCGGATTTTCGTGGGAGCCGCCAGCGCAAATTACGCCAGCACCCCTTCCGCCATCCATTGCGCCTTCAGCCGCGCAGCCTTCAGCCATGACGCCTTCAACCATGACGCCACCGCCACAAAATATGCCACAAGCCATGTCGTCTCCCATGTCGTCTCCCATGTCGTCTCCCATGCCCGCCCCTACATCGCGCACGCCTGAAAGAGCAGCGCCGCGTATGCCGAGCGTCACCCCGTCTTATGCCCCTTTGCAAACCGCGCCTTACACGAGCGGCGCTTTGACAAGCTTACCGAACCCACAAGATTACGATCAGGTTGAAGGGTTTGGCAGTGATTTGCCGCTTGTGATGGCGCTACGCCAGATTGTGCCGCCGCAATTATCCTATTCATTCGGCGAAGGTGTTGACACCGGAACGCGCGTTTCGTGGTCGGGTGGTCAAAGCTGGGATGTGGTTTTGCAAGATGCGTTGCGCCCGCAAGGGCTTGTTGCGCTGATTGCGCGCAATGCGGTTGCCATTGTTGATGCGGGCAGTGTTGCGCCGGCGATGAACACGCCGCAAGTGCCGCCGTCTGTGAATGCCCAAACCAGCGGGAATTTCATGCGCTCTATTAATGTCTCGGGCGATGGTATGACGCCTATGTTTGAAGGCTCTCGCACAGGGATGGGGCGCGGCGGTGCGCCTGTTGTCAATGTGCCGCCCGTGACGCAATCCTATCCGCGCCGTGAAAAAACCAATCCGGTGTCGTCACTTTTCAAGCGCTTAAACCCGTTTGATAAAGACGAGCAAAGAGCGCCTGCACCCGTGCCGCCGCTTATGATGCAACAAAGTTACGTCAATACAGCGCCACCGCTTGCGCTGGGGCTTGATACACTGCCGCCGCCTCTTTATGACCCTGCTTATGCTAGTGGCTATGGTGGTGGGGCTCAGCCTGTGCCGATGATGGCGGGGACGCAATATATGGATGAAGTTTTGCCGACGGATATGGTGTCTGTGCCGCTTGAACGCGTTGGTGGTCATACGCGCCAGCAAAGCGTGTCGCCGGTGCCGATGGCGAGCCTTGCGCCGGCGCGCTCTCTACCTTCGCGTGAGCCGCTTGTGATTCCGCCCTTTATGAGCGCGCCGCCGCCTTTATTGACACCGCCGGGTGAAATTGTGGGCTCTGTTGATGCTTTTAGTGGCCCATCAGTAAGAGCCGAGCCTGTGATTCCGGTTCAGCCTGTTTCGCTGATGCCGCCGACATTTGTGCCTGCGGCCGCCTCGTCCTCAATGGCGATACCGTCCCCTGCCGCGCCCCGCACAAACGCAAGACCCAACATGCCAACAAGTATGCCAACAAATATGGCGCCGAACATGCCAATGAATATAAATGCACCGAACCTTGCGCCCAACCAAGTGATGGACCCGCTGGAAATCCGTTTTTGGCAGGCTGGGCAAGGCGAAAGCTTGCGCACTGTCATGAGCCGCTGGGCGTCTGAGGGTAGTGTTGCGCTTTTGTGGCAAGCTGGCACGGATTACACAATCCCCGCGCCGATCCAAATGCATGGCACCTTCCCTGAGGTGATTAGCACAATGCTGCAATCCTATGGCGCGCAGCCGCAAAAACCAAGCGGTCAACTTTTCCCGAACTTGCCCAACGGCCCGTCCGTATTGGTGATTCAAGACGGGGCTTAGTTTCAAGAGAGCGCTTGGCGACTAGCTGTTGGTTAAATGCTCTTGCGCTGCAAGGGCAGAGCGCTGGATTGTCTCATCTGACTCTTGCGAATGTTGCCCGGCATCTTTGACGTGATCTTGTATCAAGCCGATTTGTTTGTCGGCCATTTCAAAAACACCTGAAATTGACAGATCTGCTTCACACTCTATGCCCTTGGCTTGACCTGATAAATCTTCAAGCATAATTTGCGTTGTTTCTTCTGCGCCGCTGAGCATGGCGTTTGTTTGCTGGGCGCGCATTTTGTTGATGGCTTGAATGAGGCTTGAGGCGAGCAGCGGGATGACATTGGCTGTTTTTTGCAAGGCCAAAAACGCTTTTTTCTCAGATGATACGGCGCTGATAATCCCCTCAGAGCCACTATGGGCGGCAATGGCATTGATGGCAAAAATTTGTTTGAGTTCGCCTAAATCATTTGATTTTATAGGGTCTTGCTCGTTTTGAAGCGCCTCATCAATTTCGTCTTTATAAATTTCGATTAAGCCGCACAATGTCTGCAGCGCCCCTGATTTGGACTGGATGGCTGTGGCGCGTCTTTCGACCACCTCGCGGCGCTGTTTGAGCGCGATTGTAAGCGCGCTGAAATTGGCGGAGATGGTTGCGTGCGGGTCTGTTTGCAAGGCATCGCGGGATGATTTTAACAGCCCGCCCAGTAGGCGCGTTCCGATTGTTTTTTTTGCTGTCTCACCCTTCGGCTTTAAAGCGGCCAAATCTCTTTGAATGCTTTGTAATAATTTATAATCATCGCCAATGGCGGCGGGCAGCATATCGCTGGCAAGCTCTGAAATAAGGCCGCGTGAAGCATCTAAAATACCTTCGCCGATTTTTAAAATCGCTAACGCATCATTTGATTGAAGCGCGGTTTTCATTTCGGTGTGGATATCATTGGGCGTTATGCTCAGCACGCTCAAATCAAGCGCGGTTTTTGCCTGTGCCATTTGGATGTCAGCGTTTGCGCAGGCGCGAAAATTGCGCGCCACAGCCACCATGTAAGCGCTTTCAGTGACGGATTCCAGATCAATTTTGAACTGCTTTTGTAAAATATCTCTCAGTATTGCGAGTTGACCTGCATTAGCGCGGTTCTCTTCATAGGCTTTTTTGATGAGGCCGCTCATGAAGGCATTAATATTTTCGGGCGTTGCCTTGCCGCGCTCAAAATCAGCGCCGTAAAAAACGGCTTCAAACTTGCACTTTTCGGCGCTGCCACGACGCCTTGGATATGAACGATCCCCAGCTAAAAGCGCGGCTTGTGATACGATTTGGTCGCTTGAATCATAAGGTTTAAAAAACGGTCCTATAGAGACATAAGCTTGCTTTGACTCTAAATGCTCTGCAGGAATTTTGGCAGGGGCATCTTGTGTTTCAGGACACTGTGTTTTTAAAATCGCTTTTTGTGCAAGCTGTCGTTTGGCCTCTATTTTTGAGGCGGCTTGGGCGGCTTCACTCTTGCTGTAGCCCCCCATATAGAAATCGAATGGGTGTTTTACGTAGCGCTCGTCTCTGTTCATCCCATAAGGCGTTTGAAAGTTAACGTGGTAATGATAGCCGAGCGCAAGGCCCGTATTGATGCGAAATGATGTCTGTTGATCTTCGATATGGACGAGATCAGGGTCAGTGATGCCTTGAGAGGCGAGCGCTTCCACCAATTGAATGATTGGCTCAATCTCTTTGCGGAACAACGCCTGTTGTTCAGCTTGCTTAGCCTCAAGCGCCAATCTTTCAAATTCTTGTTGCTCTTGGGCGTGTTCTTGTAGTTTACGATCCAGCAACGCTAAGGCCGATTCCATCTCCTGCGCCACTGCCACCTCAATTATTTTTTTGCTCAAATCTGTCATGTGCAGGACAATGACATAACATTTTCCATAATGCAAATAATTTAATGTAAAAACCGCGCCCATAAGAAAGCACTGTCAAAGATTAAGTCTGACAAGGCGCTCTCATTAATGTGGTGGTGAAGATATCTCATGAAAAAAATCTATGAAGCGCGCCCAATAATAAAGCACGCAATAAAAAGATAAATGGAGCGAGTGAAGAGATTCGAACTCTCGACCCCAACCTTGGCAAGGTTGTGCTCTACCCCTGAGCTACACTCGCATTCCAAAATGAGTAGATTTGATGGACTATATTTATTTTTGAGATGAATGCAACTATTTTTATTGCTCACATTACAGAACAGCGGAAAAAGATTGCTTTCAGGCGCGGTTTTGTTAGGGTGAGCGCATGATACAGCCTTTTGAAGATAAAGATAAAAATAAAGACGAAAATAGTGATGGCGCCCCCCCGAAAACACCGGCGCAGTTGCTCAAGCATCTTGATGATCTCGGCATTTCATATGATTTGCATGAGCATAAGGCGGTTTTTACTGTGGCGCAAAGCCATGGGATTGAAGCCGACATTGAAGGGGTGCATTGCCGCAATTTGTTTTTGCGCGATAAAAAGAAGCAAATGTTTTTGGTGGTGGCGGCCAACGAAACCGAGATTGATTTGAAAAAGCTTTCCGGCTTGCTGGAAGCGGGGCGCTTTTCGTTTGGCTCGGCGGATCGCTTGTGGGAATTTTTAGGCGTGCGCCCTGGTTCTGTCTGCCCTTATGCGGCGATGAACGATAAGAGCGGGGCGGTTGAGATTATACTCGATCAATACATGATGAATGCAGCGCGGATTAATCATCATCCGCTGATTAATGATAAAACAATTGGCGTAAGCCCTGCGGATTTAATGCGGTTTTTTGAATCGATTGGTAAAGTGCCGCGGATTGTTGATTTGAGCGCGGCTGCTCCTGATTGATGAGCCAAATGAATAAGCTTGGTTAAAATTTAAAACGATTATAAAAGGAAAAAAAAGACAATGAATATTCTGAATTTTGGCGGCCCTAAAAAAGAGAAAGAGCCTAAGAAGAGTGCAAGTGGCAATACGGGCGAAAATACGGGAACAGATCTTGTTGGCGCAGGAACGCTTGCGCCAGCCAATACTGCGCCCGCTATTTTTGAGGCCGGAACGGGCGATTTTGAGCAAAGCGTGATGGCGGCTTCGATGGAGACGCCGATTTTGGTGGATTTTTGGGCGCCATGGTGCGGGCCGTGTAAACAGCTTATGCCGATTTTGAAAGAGGCGGTTGATAATGCGCAAGGGGCAGTGCGGATGGCCACGGTCAATATTGACGAGCATCCTGAACTGGCGCAAGCTTTGCAGGTTAAATCTGTGCCGACTGTGTTTGCGTTTTTTCAAGGCCAGCCTGTGACGGCCTTTCAAGGCTTAAAGTCACCAGCCGAAATTAAGCGCATGATTGACGAGATGATTAAAATGGCCAAACAAGCCGCGCCAGATGCGATTGATATTCCGCAGGCTCTGCAAGATGCCGCAACCGCTTTGGCGGAAAAGCGTATTGAGGCCGCCCAGCAGATTTATATGAATATTTTAGAGCAGGATGAGCGCAACGGGGCGGCTTATGCGGGCATTATTCGTAGTTTTATTGTGACAGAAGATTTTGAGCAAGCCAGCGCCATGATTGAGGGCGCCTCTGATGAGATTGCCAAAAGCGATGACCTCAAGGCCGCAAAAACCGCGCTTGATCTGGCGATGAATAGCACAAAAGTTGATATCGCGCCGCTGCAAAAAGCGGTGGATGACAAGCCAAAAGACCAGCAGGCGCGCTTTGATTTGGCCGAAGGGCTGTTTGCCGCTGGTCAAAAGGAAGAGGCGATTGACCAGCTGATTGAAATGATCCGTCAAAACCGTGAATGGGAAGAGGAAAAAGCCCGCAAACAGCTTTTGACCTATTTTGAAGCGATTGGCCATGGCGACCCGATCACGATGGCGGGGCGCCGCAAATTATCGACGGTGCTATTCTCTTAAACATATTTTTGTCATAAACGCCGTATTGGCGGATGCGAAAAATGCGCTATATAATGTGAATGATGGAAAAAAAGCCGCACTCAAATCAAAATGATCTGCCAGAAAATGATCTACCGCAAACTTTGCCGATCTTTCCGCTGAGCGGCGCGCTTTTGTTGCCTGGCGGGCAGTTGCCGCTGCATATTTTTGAGCCGCGCTATAAGGCGATGGTCAATGATGCGATTGCGGGAAGCCGTATGATCGGGATGATCCAGTCTTTTGAAGCCAAAGATGGTAGTCGCGCGCTTTATGAAGTTGGCTGCGTCGGCAAGATTAAATCATTTGAAGAGCTGGAAGACGGGCGCTTTTTTATAACGCTTCATGGGGTTTGCCGCTTTCATGTCAAAGAAGAGCTGGATGTAAAGGATGGCTATCGCCGCATAACGCCTGATTGGTCGGCTTTTAAGGCGGATTTGGCGGCGGCATCGTGCCTTGATCTGGATCGCACGCGTTTGCATCATTTGCTCGGCGGGTATTTTGCCAGCCAAAGCATTTCATGTGATTGGGAGGCGATTGAGCAGACGGAAGATCAAAAATTGATTACCTGCCTTGCGATGATTTGCCCGTTTTCCGAGAGCGAGAAGCAGGCTTTGCTAGAGGCGCCCTGTTGTCGCACGCGCGCTGATTTGTTCATGAGCATTTTGGAAATGGCGGTTTTGAACAGCTCTAGCTCTTCGCAGGATAATGACGCGCCGCCCGCTCGTCATTAGACGCATGATTTATAAGCATCATTCAAATTGATAATCGTTGATTTTTTCTTTATAAAGAATGCATGTCAGGAAAAATAGACCCGAAATTGCTGGAAATTCTTGTGTGTCCGCTGTGTCATGCACCGCTGCGCTATGATGCGGCCGCGCAGGAGTTGATCTCCGATCAAGCGGGGCTGGCCTTTCCGATTCGCGACGGGATTCCCGTGATGCTGGTTGAGGATGCGCGGCGTTTAGAGGCGCATGAGGCTAAAAAATAAACGCTTAAGCTGAGGGAGCTTCGCCATGAGTGATAAAAAAGATAATATCATTATTTTTGATACGACATTGCGCGATGGCGAACAATCGCCGGGCTGCTCGATGCATCTGGATGAAAAGCTAGAAATTGCGGCGCTTTTGGACGAGATGGGCGTGGATGTTATTGAAGCGGGCTTCCCGATTGCCTCAAAAGGTGATTTTGAAGCGGTCAATCAGGTGGCTAAACTGTCTAAAAACGCGATTATTGCGGGGCTGTGCCGCGCCAAAGCGATGGATATTGAAGCCGCCGCCGAGGCGCTAGCGCCCGCAAAGCGCAAACGTATCCATACGTTCATTTCCACCTCGCCGCTGCATATGGAACATAAACTCAATATGAGCCCTGATGATGTCATCGCCGCCATTGCCAGCTCGGTTTCGACCGCGCGTAAATATACTGATGATGTTGAATGGTCGGCAGAGGATGCGACCCGCACCGAGCATGATTTTCTCTGCCGCGCGGTGGAAACGGCGATCGCGAGTGGCGCAACCACAATTAACGTGCCCGACACAGTCGGCTATAGTATGTCCGATGAATATGCGGCGCTTTTTACGATGCTTTTAAACCGTGTGCCCAATATTGATAAAGCGATTTTGTCGGTACATTGCCACAATGATTTAGGCGTGGCGGTGGCCAACTCACTTGCGGGATTGTCAGCAGGGGCGCGGCAGGCGGAATGCACGATTAACGGCATCGGCGAGCGCGCGGGCAATGCGGCGATGGAAGAAATTGTGATGGCGATCCGTACGCGCCCGGGGCAGTTTGATTTTGACACGCAAATTGATAGCACCAAAATTATCAATGCTTCGCGCACACTTTCACGGATTACGGGCTTTAGCGTTCAGCCGAATAAAGCCATCGTTGGCGCGAACGCCTTTGCCCATGAAAGCGGCATTCATCAAGACGGGATGTTAAAAAACGCGCAGACTTATGAGATCATGACTCCTGAATCGGTCGGGCTTTTTAAATCCGATATCGTTCTCGGCAAGCATTCAGGGCGGCATGCGTTTCGCAAAAAGCTTGAGGAAATGGGCGCTGAAGTGGGCGAAAATGCGTTTCAGGATTTATTTACCCGCTTTAAAGATTTGGCTGACCATAAAAAGACCGTGTTTGATGAAGATATTCTCGCCCTTGTTGGCGATGGGCGCGGTTTGGTTGAGCGGCTTGAGTTTGTTGCGCTTGACGTGCGCGCCGGCACGCGCGGGCAGGAAGCGGATTTGACCATGAAGATTGATGGCAAGGAAGTGCAGGCAAGCGCGAAGGGCAACGGGCCGGTGGATGCGATCTTTAACGCGATTCACGCACTATTCCCGCATGAAGCCGATTTGCCGCTTTATCAGGTGCATGCCGTGACAGGCGGCACGGACGCGCAGGCCGAGGTGACAGTGAAGCTGGAGCACGACGGCGTGAGCGCGCGCGGGCAATCAGCCGATGTCGACACGATGGTGGCATCAGCGCGGGCATATATTTATGCGCTCAATAAATTGCTGCGCAAAAACGACAAGACCGCGCGTGAGGTCGGGCCTTAGGTAAAGCCTATATATTTTTCATAATCTTGACTTTTGGCACTTTTTTCTCTAAGGTGAAGGGAAGAAAACGAAAACACAGGATCAATTGATGAGCAACGCGCCAAAAACGACAAACGCCCCCGTAAATCCACCAATGCAATCTTGGAAAGAGAAAGTCTTTTCAGCGGATGATATTTGGCAAAAAGTGCAAGAGGCTCTGGAAAATGCGGGCGCCGAGATGCCGCAAACGCCGCGACGCCCAGATGTGCGCGCTATTGTTAAAAACACTTCAGGCGCTGAAGCGCGCTTTTTAAACCCTGGCGACCATTCCGCCAGCAAAGAAGAATCCATTCCCGCGGCGGGCGATGATACGGCTGTGATGATTATGTTCCAAGGCGATACGCTCGAGGAGCAATATGACAATGCGCAGGCTTTGTTTAAAAAATACAATCTTCATGAAACAGGGATGGATGAGAATTTTATCAAAGCGATCCGAAACGGTGAAGCCAGTGAATTTTTAAAAGAAGCTTATGGCCCTGCGCCTTTTGAAGGGCAGGCGGGCAAGCTGGTTGATGTTTCGTGGGGCAAGGCAAACGGTAAAACTGTTGATGTTGAACCAAAAAAAGGCTTATCAGGCGCATTCGGCGCGCGTGCGGCGGCCACGGAAACAGTGTTTTTCGTGCAAGTGCCGCTATTTGTGCAAGGCTCAAGCACCACGCCCGAGCTGATCGAAAGCGCAGGCATCGCGGTGGCTGTGGCTTCTGATTGGCAGACAGGTGAAGTTTCAACCCGCCCGATTGCGGCGAGTGTCGCGCGCGATTTTTACGGCGAGCATTGCGATAATATTCCCGTTGTTAAAGTCGATATGGAAGGTTTTTTGAGCGAAATTGACCTCAAAAACGGCACAGTGCTGACAAGGCCGCAAGAAAAAGACGATTTCAACGGCCCTAAACCCGCTGAAGCCAACCCGATGTAGTGGGCGCATAATTTTTGAAACATATAAAAAAGCGCCGCCATAAAGGGGGCGCTTTTTTATATGAACGTCGTGCCTAGTGTGCTCTCGCCCCGAATTTAAGCGCCTCCGAATTTAAGCGCCCTTGAACGGCGCGACCGCGCCGCGCGGCTTGTGCCGCGAAGCCTGCGTGGCGTCTGAACGCATAAACAAAATAACGGCGCGACCGCGCCGCGCGGCTCATGCCGCGAAGCCTGTGTGGCGTTTGAACGCATAAATAAAAGACAATTTATACTTCGCTTTTTATAGTCTCAAACACATCGTGGAACATGGCTTCGGTGAGGCGCCCTGTTTGGGTGTTGTAGCGCGAGCAGTGGTAGGAATCGATTAAGAGCAATGGCTTGCCTGTTTTGGTCGTTAAATTATGGGCGGCATTGTGGGCGAATTTGTGTGCGGAGAGTTTTTCGCCAAAGGTGCGCAGAACCGCGTCGTGGGCTATTTTTCCCAGAGCCAAGATGACTTTTAGATGTTCCATTTCGGCAAAGGTCGCCTCTAAAAAGCGTTGACAGGTTTTGATTTCATCGCCTGTGGGTTTGTTTTCGGGCGGGACACAGCGCACGGCGTTTGTGATGCGGCAGTTTATCAGAGCTAGCCCATCATCAGGGCGCGCGGCATAGGTGCCGCTGGCAAAGCCGAATGTGCGCAGCGTGCTATAGAGCAGATCGCCCGCGAAATCGCCTGTGAAGGGGCGGGATGTGAAGTTGGCGCCGCGCAGGCCGGGGGCGAGGCCGACGATTAAAAAAGCGGCGCTTTTATCGCCCCATGAGGGGACGGGGGCGTTGAATTTATCGGGAAATTTGGCTTGGTTTTGCGCGCGAAAAGCGGCAAGGCGCGGGCAAAGCGCGCAATCGCGCGGCGGCTCTGAGATGATTTGATCTTGGGTTTGATCTTGGGCGGTTTGGCTATTCTTCATAAAAACACTTTAACAAGGGCGACCAAAAAAGACGAGAGACAAATCAATCCGCAGCTTTTCCTTGCTTTTGGCGCGCAGGCAGACTATAAAGTTCAAAATTCATATAAATTTATAAAATCAAGTTCGAGGAAAATATGGCACGCGTAACCGTTGAAGATTGTATTGATAAAGTCACAAACCGTTTTGAGCTCGTTATGGTGGCATCGCAGCGTGCGCGTAAAATTGGCGCGGGCGCGGCACTTTTGCTTGACCGTGATAACGACAAAAACCCTGTTGTGGCCTTGCGCGAAATTGCCGAAGACAAGGTTGAGGTTGCTGATTTGAAAGAAGAGCTGATCAAGGGTCACCAGCGCGTTGTGGAGATGGACGATACAGAAGACGTCATCGACACAATGGAAGGTGAAGAAGAGTGGAACGCGATTGCTTCGCAAAGCGCCGCGCCTGCTTATGACGACATCGCCAAAGAAGAGGCCGAGCTTGCCGGTCAATATAGCGAAGAGAACATCATCGAATAAAAACGATAAGATTTTGGTATATTTCAAGAACAGGCCGGATCATCCGGCCTTTTTTTATGACAGATTTTATGCCAAATATTTGGTTTTGGCTTTGCTGTGTTGGCTTTTTGCCGCATTATACCTATGAAACAAGGCACAATCGCGTCTATAATAATGCGCTGTGCATTCTTTTTATGCCTGTTTGATTTTTAATATAAACCCCAAGCTTAACCCCAACGTCAAAAGAAACATCCTCTGTTATGAGTGCGAACGAGACAATTGAATGTGATGCGCTGATCGAAAAAATCGTGGCTTATAACCCAGCTGCAGAGATCGAGACGATCCGCCGCGCGTACGATTTTGCCAAAAACGCGCATGAGGGGCAAATTCGCGCCTCGGGCGAGCCCTATTATTTACACCCGATTGCGGTGTCGGATCTTTTGGCCGATATGCGGATGGACACAGCCACCATTGTCACCGCCATTTTGCACGATACGGTTGAAGACACGGATGTGACGCTGGAGGATTTGACCAAGCAGTTTGGCGAAGAAGTCTCGCGCCTTGTCAATGGCGTGAGCAAGCTAACACGGATCGAGAGCCAGACCGTTGAAGGCAAGCAGGCCGAGAATTTTCGCAAACTCGTTTTGGCGATGTCCGAAGATATTCGGGTGCTTTTGGTCAAGCTTGCCGACCGTTTGCACAATATGCGCACGCTCCATCATATTAAAAAGCCCGAAAAACGCCGCCGTATTGCGCGCGAAACACTGGAAATTTATGCCCCGCTTGCCGAGCGGATCGGCCTGCACAAAATCAAGGAAGAGCTGGAAGATTTATCATTCGGCTATTTGAACCCCGAAGCGCGCGAAAGCATTACAAACCGCCTCTCTTACCTTCGCAAAGAAGGCGGCGAGTTGGTCAAATCCATTATCACTACCTTAACCAAGCTGTTAAAAGAGCAAGGCGTGACAGCCGAGATTACAGGGCGCGAGAAAACGCGCTATTCGATTTGGCGCAAAATGCAGCGCAAGAATATCTCGTTCGAACAATTATCAGACATTATGGCGTTTCGCATTGTGGTGGATGATATTGGCGGCTGTTATCACGCGCTCGGCATTATTCATGGCTCTTACCCCACTGTGCCGGGGCGCTTTAAAGATTATATCTCAACGCCCAAGCCTAACGGCTATCGCTCGGTTCATACCACGGTCATTGGCCCCGAAAACCAGCGGATCGAGATTCAGATTCGCACGGAAAATATGCATACCGAAGCGGATCTTGGCGTGGCGGCGCACTGGTCTTACAAAAGCAAAGGCAGCGTGCCGAACCAAAATAAAGACATCAAGGAATATCGCTGGATGCGCGAAATTCTTGAAATTATGGAGCAAGAGGTCAAGCCCGAAGAGTTTTTGGAAAACACCAAGATGGAGCTGTTTGCCGATCAGGTCTATGTGTTTTCACCGCGCGGTGATTTGATCGAGCTGCCGAGCGGTGCAACGCCGGTTGATTTTGCTTATGCGATTCACTCCGCTGTCGGCGATAAATGCGTTGGCGCAAAGGTGAACGGGCGGATTGCGCCGCTCAACTCCAACCTTAGCAATGGCGATCAGGTCGAAATTATCACCGCCAAAAACCAGACCCCTTCCCCGACATGGGAGCGGTTTGTGATCACAGGCAAAGCGCGCTCGCATATTCGACGCTTTATCCGCCAGCAACAGCGCACGCAATATTCAGCGCTGGGCAAGGCGATGCTTGAAAAAGTGTTTAAGCAGGAAGATTACCAGTTCACCGAAAAAGCGGTGGCGGGGATTGTTGGGCAGATGCGGGTTGAAGCGGTGGAAGATATTTACGCCGGCATTGGCTCGGGCAATATTGTGGCGCGTGAAGTGTTCCGCGCCATTTTCCCTGGCAACAAGGCCGAGATTGTGAACAAGCCGAGCGATGCGGATGTTGAAAAACAAAAGCCTGTCATGTCGGGCAAAAAGCCTGAAAAAGGCCATGCGCCTTTGCCGATCAAGGGCTTGATACCGGGGATGGCGGTGCATTTTGCGCGTTGTTGCCACCCTTTACCGGGGGATCGGATTGTCGGGATTGTCACAACAGGCAAGGGCGTGACGGTGCACACAATTGATTGTGACACGCTAGAGAATTTTGCCGACACGCCCGAGCGCTGGCTTGAAGTGTCGTGGGATGACGGGCCGGACGCGCCGGAATCGCATATTGGACGGCTTGAGATTGTCATTGCCAATGAGGCGGGCAGTTTGGGGTTGCTTTCAACGATTATCGGCAAGAATGGCGGCAACATCACAAATTTAAAAATCACCAGTCGCTCGCTTGATTTTTGGGACATGTTGATCGATGTTTATGTTAATGATACCAAACATTTGAATAATTTGATCGCCGCCCTGCGCGCCACGCCGCAAATTGCAACGGTTGATCGCGCGCGCGGCCGCTAATATTTCATATCGTTAATTTATCTTTTAAAAATGGCTCTTTTTCATGGCAATTTTCAGACGACGCAAAAAACGGGAATTTTCGCAGTCCTTTCGCGAATCTGTTTGGCCAACGCAGGGCTGGCGCCGCACGATCAGTTATTATTGGCATCGTTTGTTTCGCACGGGCGATTCGACCTATAAAATCACCGCAGGGCTGGCGAGCGGGGTGGCCGTTTCGTGGACACCGTTTTTAGGCACGCATTTTTTGCAGGCAATGTGCTTGTCGTGGCTTTTGCGCGCCAATGTGCTGGCGAGCTTTGTCGGCACGATATGGGGCAACCCGTGGACATTTTATTTCATCTTTATGTTTACCTATAAGCTTGGTGTCTGGATTTGTGGCCTGTTTGGGCTGGATGCGTATGGCGGCTTGCCGCCTTATCTGGATTACGCTTATTTTATGGACGCGCCGCTTGATTTTATCAAAGCGATGTTGGCGCACCCGATGCAATTATTATTGCCGCTGGTGATTGGCGGTTATCTCAGCGCGCTTTTGGTGTGGCCGCTTTCTTATGCGCTTTTATATTGGCCGGTGCGGTTATTACGGCGCGCCTACCGTGTACAACGCATTCGGCGGTTTAAGCGCAAAATGAGAAAGAAAAAGTGATGATTTTTTCCTTGTGTCATTGCGGCGGGGCGCGTAAAGCAAAACTATGATTGCCGGAACAGGAACAGACTTACTCGATGTGCGCCGCGTTCAAGCTGTGATGAAACGGTTTGGCGATAAATTTATTGCGCGCTGTTTCACGGCAAGCGAAATTGAACGCAGCCAAAAATTCACCGATAGCGCTGCGCGGGTGCATTATTTTGCCAAACGTTTTGCCGCCAAAGAAGCTGTCATTAAAGCGATGGGCGCAGGCGCAAGCGCGGGGGTGATGATGCGCGATATCACGATTGCCAATGATGAACGCGGCAAGCCGCTTGTGCAGATGAGTGGAAGCGCGCAAGATTTTTTAGATCGCAAATGCGCTGATCATAATGGCCAAAAAGCACAGCTTCATTTATCATTAAGCGATGAGCCGCCTTATGTTCTGGCATTTGTAATACTGGACATCTGTTGATTTCTCTCTACTATAATTTTTGCCAATAATATAGCCAAAGCGCGGAAAGCCGACATGCACGATAATTTAGAGCCCCCCTCACAAGAGCCATCAGCCCGTGTTGCAAAAAAAGCGGGTGTGAAGCCTTTGCGTGCCGAAAAACGCGGCCAGAGGCCAGATGCGCCTTTATCGGCAAAAGAGGAATGGTCTGAATTTTTTAAAACCGCGATGATTGCAATTGTTTTGGCGCTCTTGATCCGCACCTTTTTGCTGGAGCCGTTCAATATCCCCTCTGGCTCGATGAAGCCGACTTTAGAGGTGGGTGATTATTTATTTGTCTCAAAACCCGCGTACGGCTTTTCGCGCCACTCCTTCCCGATGAGCTTTGCGCCGATTGAAGGGCGTGTTCTCACGCGCGATAAAGCGCCGCTGCGCGGCGATGTGATTGTTTTTAAATTGCCGACCAACCCGACCATTGATTATATCAAACGCGTTGTCGGCTTGCCTGGCGATGTTGTGCAAACCATTGATGGGCGGCTTTATATTAACGGTACGATGGTTGACCGCGAGGCGGTGGGCTTGCGCGAAATTGAAGAGAACGGCGTGCGCTCGACGGTGATGGAATATATCGAGACCTTGCCGGGCGGGATTATGCACCGCATTTATGAGGAGCGCGATGATGGGCCGCTTGATGATACCGAAGAATATAACGTGCCGGCGGGGCATTATTTTGTCATGGGCGATAATCGCGATAATTCCCAAGATAGCCGCGTGGTGAATTTGGTTAGTTTTGTGCCGCTTGAAAATGTCGTGGGGCGCGCTTCGTTTATTTTCTTCTCCACCAATGGTCATGCCGCTTTGCATGAAATTTGGAAATGGCCACAAACCATTCGCTATAGTCGTCTGTTTTCAGGGCTGGGGCCTATTCGGCCTGAAGAGGAAAATGTGGTCGAAGGCGCGGCACAAGAGGCGATACAGGCAGAGCCAGTGACGCCTTAAGGCGGCGTTTTTCTTGACATATTCCTGTTTTTTCGTCATAACACAAAGCACTAAAACGTTATAACTGTCCCCGACATGCCCGATAATATTGATCCGGTGAAAGTTATGGCGTTGGTCTGAAATCTTTTGTCGCACATGCTGTGAAGGATTTTTGAAGCCAACAAATAAGCGATGATGTGTTTTTGATGAAAGCGCGCCATCAAAAAAAGGACAACGCCATTATGAGTTCGGACACCCAAGATAATATTGCGACGCCGCGCAAGACGCTGTCGATGAAAGTGTCGGCGCAAGATACGCCCCCCCGTATCAAAGCCCAAAAATCATCAGACGACCCGATTGAAGAGCTGCAAATTAGCCTTGATTATAACTTTGTCCAGCAAGAATTATTGCTGCGCGCTTTGACGCATTCAAGCACAGGAGCGGCCAAAAACTATGAGCGGCTTGAGTTTTTAGGCGACCGTGTTGTCGGGCTTGTGATTGCGCATATTTTGTGGGAAACATTCCCCGATGAGGCCGAAGGCGACCTTGCCAAGCGCCACGCCGCTCTCGTGCAGGGCAAAATGCTGGCGCGCATTGCCAAACTCATTAAAATCGGTGATGCCATGCAATTTTCAGAGGCCGAGCGCGCCGCAGGCGGGGCAAGCAACGAAAATATTTTGGCCGATGGCGTCGAAGGCGTTATCGGCGCGCTTTATATCGATGGCGGCATGGATGAATGCGCGCGGGTGGTCAAGCGCTTGTGGGGCAACTCTATTTATATCATGCGCGCCCCACCGCAAGACCCCAAAACTGCGCTTCAGGAATGGGCGCAAGGGCGCGGGTTGCCGTTGCCCTTATATGAGCTGGTTGGCCGCGAAGGGCCGGATCACGCCCCTGTTTTTGAAATTAAAGTGCAAGTGCAGGGCTTCCCGCACTGGATCTCCAAAGGAATATCACGCCGCAAGGCCGAAAAAGACGCCGCAGCGATGTTGCTGGCGCATCTCAAAGAAATGGACGGCGAATAATATGACTCAAACGCTCAATAATGCTGCCAAAGAGCCGACACCCAGATGCGGCTTTGTCGCTGTCATCGGAAGCCCGAATGCGGGCAAATCGACGTTGATTAACCAGATGGTCGGGGCGAAAGTCAGTATTGTCTCGCCCAAAGTGCAAACCACCCGCACCGTTGTGCGCGGGATTGCGCAGCATAAAAATGATGATAATCACGCCCAGATTATTTTTGTTGATACGCCCGGCATTTTCACGCCGCAAAAAGGCAAGCGCCTTGAGCGCAGCATGGTGGCGGCGGCGTGGCAAAGCAGTGCGGATGCGGATGTGGTGATGTTGATTGTCGATGTCTCGCGCCCCAAATCGTTTAATGCGGCCAAGCAAATTTTAAAACGTTTGATCGAAACCGAAGCGCATATGCACGAGGAAACAGGCAAAAAAGCGCGCCCTGTTATTTTGGTTTTGAACAAAATTGACCAGACTCCTAAAGAAAAACTTCTTTTGGCAACAGCCGATTTTAACCAGGCCTATCCGTTTGATGCGACCTTTATGGTGTGCGCAACCAAAGGCATGGGGACGGACACGATCCTGTCTTATTTGGCAAAAACCTTGCCGCAAGGCCCGCACCATTTCCCTGAAGATGAAATTAGTGACGCGCCCTTACGGTTTTTGGCGGCTGAAATTACGCGCGAAAAACTATTTCATCGCCTTCACGATGAATTGCCGTATGGCTTGATGGTGGAAACGGAAAGCTGGGAAAATTTTGAAAATGGCGACATCAAAATCAGCCAGTTAATTACCGTAGAGCGCGGCACGCACAAAATGATTGTGCTGGGCAAAAGCGGACAACAAATCAAAGCCATCGGCACACAAGCACGCACCGAGCTACAGGAAATTTTGGAAACCAAAGTCCATCTCATCCTCCATGTCCGCGTGCAAGGCAACTGGCAAGAAGATTCAGAAAAATACGAAGCCATCGGATTACATGAATTTTTTTAAAAAATTCATGGCTTTTGTTGAAGGGCGTTTAGGCGCCACGCAGGCTCACGCGCCATGGGGCGCGACGGCGCAGTCGCGCCGTGGAAGAGATGTGCGGGCGCTGAATTCTGACATTGCGCTCACTAAAAAACGCTCGCAATCAAGACCATCATAAACAATCCCGCCCTACAGCCCACCCCAAGCAGCCCACGGCGCGACTGCGCCGTCGCGGCGCGTGCCGCGAAGCCTGCGTGGCGTCTGAACGCCCTTCAAAAGAGTTTTTTTTCAAAAAGTGTGGATGAATTGTTTTTTTTGACTCGCCCCTCTGTGCAGCGCGAATCGGCGCTGTTAAGGTAGCTACATCATTAACGAATTCAAATTATTCTTTTGATTCAGGGTGTTATCCTTGAACAACAGATTTGTGTGTGGACTTTATGGAGGCAATTTTATGAGCTGGACTGACGAACGGGTGGTACTTTTGAAAAAACTCTGGGGTGAAGGGAAAACCGCCGCAGAGATTGCCAAGGAGCTTGGTGATGTAACCCGCAATGCCGTGATCGGAAAAGCGCACCGCTTGAAATTATCAAGCCGCGTCTCGCCGATTCAGCAAAACGCGAAAAAAGTACAGCCCAAAGCCGCCAACGAAGGCAAAAGGCCGCCGCGCCGCGTTGCAAACGATGCGCTGATGGCCAGCATTAAGGTCAAGCGCGTTAGTCTTGCTGATTTGGGGCCGCGCATGTGCCGTTGGCCTTTGGGTGATCCGCAGGAAGATGATTTTTCATTTTGTGGCTGTGAAATTGTGCCGAGTCTGCCTTATTGTCTCGATCACGCCAAAGTGGCGTATCAGTCCGCATCCAAGGCACGTAAGCTGAAAGCTGAAGATTTTGACGATAAAAAGCAAAAAGAATCGAGCGTTGATGCGCTGAAAGAAGCTGTAAGCGCTTAAATCTCTTTGCTCTTTATTGCAGCATTTTTAAGAAACCGCCTGTCATGGGCGGTTTTTTTATTTTTTTGTTGCGGCGAAAAACGAACCAAAGCTTCAATTCATGCGTATTAAGGAGTAAGATTGCGCGTAAACAAATTGCTCTCAAAAGGTTTTATATTTATGAAAAAGTCGATTATTTTGGCTGTGTTTATCGCGCTCGGTGCATTGCTGTGGGTACTATCGGGTGTTTTCGGCATTGGCGCTCAAACGCCAAACGATGGTGCGGGGGTCGCGCAAGAAGCCGGTTTGCAAAGCGGCGCGCTTGAACAAGAAGAGACATTAATTCAGGTGCGGGTGCGGGATTCCGTGTCTGAAAATCGCGACTATGACATCCAGCTAACAGGCCGCACGCAGGCCGCGCGTAATGTGATGTTGCGTGGTGAAATTGAGGGTGTTGTCAGCGAAATTGTCAATCAAAAGGGCGCGCGGGTTCAGCAGGGCGATGTGATTGCCCGTCTTGAAGTGCGCGACCGAACCGCGCGTTTGGAAGAAGCGCGCGAGCGTTTAACACAGCGCGAGATTGAATATAACGCCGCGCGGCGTTTGGGCGAGCAGGGTTTTAATTCTAAAATTCGCACCGCCCAATCAAAAGCCGATTTGGAAGCGGCGCGCGCGCTTTTGAAGCTGGCTGAAATTGACCAGTCAAATTTAGAGATTAAAGCGCCTTATGACGGCGTGATTTATGACCAGATGATTGAAAAAGGTGATTTGGTACGGGTGGGCGATGCGCTTTTTGCATTGACGGATTTAAACCCGATTGAGATCAGAGCTTTTGCCAGCGAGCGACAAATTACACATTTATATACGGGCAAAACTGTGCGGACGCGCTTTTTAAACAATCAAGAAGTGGAAGGCACGCTGACCTTTTTAGCCCCTGTTGCAAACCCCGACACGCGGACATTTCCGGTGGAAATTTCCATTCCCAACCCTGACTATAAAATCTTGGAAGGGCTGACTGCGCAAATCTTTATCCCCGCCGAGCCCGAAGATGTCCACCGTATTTCGCCGTCAATTTTGGCGCTGGATGATGATGGCGTGATCGGGATTAAAATTTTGGATGAGGACAACCGCGTTATTTTTAATCCCGTGCAAATAGTCGCTGATATGCCTGATTATATGCTGGTTGGCGGGTTGCCTGAAACAATCAAGATGATCACAGTCGGGCAAGATTTTGTTGTGCCGGGGCAAGTGGTTGAACCTGTGGCCTCAACAGGAGACGGCTTGTTATGATGACAATGTTGATTGATGCGGCAATTTCGCGTAGCCGCACCGTGCTTTCCATCCTTTTGCTATTGCTGATAGCGGGCACCTATTCCTATATCAATATTCCCAAAGAATCCGACCCCGATATCAACATTCCGCAAATTTATGTTTCAATGGGGCTTGAGGGCGTTTCGCCTGAGGATTCAGAGCGCTTATTGCTGCGCCCGATGGAACAAGAGCTTTCCAAAATCGAGGGCGTCAAAGAAATGCGCAGTTCGGCCTATCAGGGCGGGGGCTTTGTTTTGCTTGAGTTTCAAGCGGGCTTTAACAAAGAGCAAGCGCTTGAAGATGTACAAAAAGAAGTGGATCGCGCGCGCCCCGAGCTGCCCGATTCACTCAATAGTGAACCGAGCGTCACCGAAGTCAATTTCAGCTTATTCCCTGTTCTGGTTGTGACGCTATCGGGTGATGTGCCGGAGCGCACATTGCTGCGGCTGGCGCAGGGCTTACAAAATAAAATTGAAAGCGTGCCATCTGTTTTGGAAGCGGGCATTGCGGGCGATCGTGAAGAGCAGGTGGAAATCGTTATTTCGCCCGCTCTTATTGAAAGCTATGGGCTGGACGGGATTGAGCTGATCCAGTTTTTTGATCGCTCCAATCGTCTTGTCGCCGCCGGAAGCCTTGATACGGGCGCGGGCAATTTTGCGATTGAAGTGCCGGGATTGTTTGAAAATCTGACCGATATTTTAGAAATGCCGGTGCGCACAAACGGCGATTCCGTTATCACTTTGCGCGATGTGGCGCAGGTGCGCCGCAATTTTAAAGACCCTGAAAATTTCGCGCGCCTCAATGGTGAGCGCGCAATTGCGCTTGAGATCGTCAAGCGCTCGGGCGAGAATATTATTGATACGATTGAAGCCGTGCGCGAAGTGGTTGAAAACGAGCGTGATATGTGGCCTGAAGCGGTGCAGGTGACCTACACCCAAGACCGCTCTTCCGATATCCGCACGATGCTCTCTGATTTACAAAATAATGTCATTAGCGCGATTTTGCTTGTGATGATTGTGATTGTTGCCGCGCTTGGTGTGCGCTCCGCCGCCCTTGTCGGGATCGCGATTCCGGGAGCGTTTTTGACAGGAATCGCGCTTGTCTTTGCCATGGGGCTGACGGTCAATGTGGTTGTTTTGTTTGCGCTGATTTTGTCTGTCGGGATGCTGGTGGACGGGGCGATTGTTGTGGTCGAGCTGGCTGATCGTAAAATGGCTGAAGGGTTAGACCGCAAAGACGCTTACGGTATTGCCGCCAAACGCATGGCGTGGCCGATTACCGCATCAACCGCCACAACGCTTGCCGCCTTTGCGCCGCTGTTATTTTGGCCGGGGATGGTTGGCGAATTTATGAAATATTTGCCGATTACACTGATTTGCGTGCTGACATCTTCGCTTTTAATGGCGCTGATTTTTGTGCCGACGCTCGGCGCGCTGATCGGTAAGGCGGGCGCTGCGGGTGATAAGAAGATCATGCACAATTTAAAAGCGTCCGAGACAGGGGATATGGATTCTCTGACAGGGCTGACGGGCTTTTATGTGCGTTGTTTGAACAATGTCTTAAAAGTGCCGGGGCTTGTTTTGCTTGGTGCTTTTATACTCTTGATCGGCGTGCAAGTTGTTTATAGCCAGTTTGGCAAGGGCGTTGAATTTTTCCCTGAAATCGAGCCTGAAGTGGCTAATGTTTTGGTGCATGCGCGCGGAAACTTATCGATCTATGAAAAAGATATGCTGGTACGCGAAGTGGAATCGCGCATTTTAGAAATTGATGGTATGGAGGCTGTCTATACGCGTTCTGGTAAAGCCGCCCAGCAAGGCTCAGATTTGGCGGAAGATGTTGTTGGGCAGATTACGCTTGAATTTATGGATTGGGATCAGCGCCCCACAGCTGACGTCATTTTAGAACAAATTCGTGATCGCACTGCCGATATTGCGGGCATTCATGTTGAAACCCAAAAAATGCAGGGCGGGCCGCCAACGGGCAAAGCGCTTCAAATCGAAATCGCCTCGCGCTTTCCTGAATTAATTGCGCCGGCTGTTGCGCAGATTTTGGCCGGTATTGATGAAATTGGTGGCTTTATTGATATCGAAGATAGCCGCCCCTTGCCGGGCATCCAGTGGGAGTTGAATGTGGATCGCGCGCAAGCGTCTAAATTCGGGTTGGATTTATCGACCATCGGGCAATATGTCCGCATGGTGACAAATGGTTTGCAGGTGGCTGAATATCGCCCCAATGATAGTGATGAAGAGCTGGATATTTTGATCCGTCATCCGCTTGAAGACCGGACCCTTGACCAGCTTGATCGTGTGCGGATTGATGTGAACGGGCAATCTGTGCCTGTCACAAACTTTATCGAGCGCGTGCCAAAGCCCGCCATTGGAACGATCAACCGCGTTGACCAAAGCCGCATCATGACAATCAAAGCCGATTTGCCGCCAGGGGTGAATGTGAATGAGCGTGTGGTTGCGGTGAAAGAATGGATGGCGAATAACGCAGACAAGTTTGACCCGCGCCTTGAAATTAATTTTAAAGGCGAAGACCAAGACCAGCGTGAAGCGCAAGAGTTTTTGATGAAAGCTTTTGTGGTGGCGCTGTTTATTATGGCGATTATTTTGGTGACGCAGTTTAATAGTTTTTATAGCGCGTTTTTGATCCTCTCGGCTGTGATTATGTCGACCATTGGTGTGTTTATCGGTTTGATGATCATTCAGCAGCCTTTTGGCATTGTTATGAGCGGGATCGGGGTGATCGCGCTCGCGGGGATTATTGTTAATAACAATATCGTTTTGATTGATACGTTTGATACGATGCGGCGTGAATATGGCGACCGTATGAGCATTCGCGAGCTGGCATTACGCACGGGTGCGCAGCGTTTGCGCCCTGTGTTGCTGACAACCATTACGACTGTTTTGGGCTTGATGCCGATGGTTTTGCAGATGAATGTTGATTTTATCAATCGTGATGTCTCTATCGGCGCGCCTTCAACCCAGTGGTGGGTTCAGCTTTCAACAGCGGTTGCGTTCGGGCTTATCTTCTCAACCTTTTTGACTTTGTTTGTCACCCCCGCCGCGCTGATGTTCCGCGAAAAAGCAAGCCGCGGGCGCGTCTTTGTTACGGCCAAGATCAAGGGCCTGTTTGGTGGTTTGAGACGATCTAAAAAATCCTCTGCCGAATAGACAGCCAAGATGCGTTGACGCGGCGCGTGCGCGAAACGTTCGTGCTTGGGTCTGATGTCAGGCTCAATAGGGATAGTGCATGCAGTGGGGACACAATGAGTCATTGTGCTCCCGTCTCGAAAATGAACTTCCATAGCCCGCCCTAAGTAGCCCACAGCGCGACCGCGCTGTCGCGGCGCGTGCCGCGAAGCCTGCGTGGCGTTTGAACGTCCTTCATTATGCGCAATAAAAAACCCGGCGATAATGGCCGGGTTTTTTTAATTTTGTTATAAAGAAATGTGTAAAGCTTATGCTTCTTTTTTCTCTTCTGTCTCAGAATCTGCTTCGCCTTCGGCGGCAAGGGCTTCTTCTTCAGCGCGCGCGGCTTTAGCGGCGGCGGCTTTTTCAGCGGCTTTGGCGTCTCCGGCGGCTTTCTTTTCAGCGTCTTCAGCGGCGGCAACTTCTTCTGCAGCCACGCGTTCTTTGTCGGCTTCAAGCGCGTCTTCTTCCAAGAATGCTTCTTTCATATCGTCGCTTTCAGGGGCTTTTGGCTCCTCTGGCTCGTCATATGAAACGCCGGCGATGAGAGCGCGGCCTGTTTTTGCTTGCTCACGTGCTTCGTCGGCTGTGCGGGCGATGTTGACGGTGACGGTTGATTTCACTTCAGGGTGAAGCGCAACCGTGACTTCGAACAAACCGATTGTTTTCAGCGCGTCATTCAATGTAATCATTGATTTGGCAACCTGAACTTTGGTTTCTTCGATAATCGCGTCCGAAATATCGCGGGCATTGACCGAACCATAAAGCTGGCCGCTTTCAGAAGCGTGACGGATCAAGGCAACTTTAATGCCTTCAATCTTTTTGGCTTCTTTTTCGGCGTCTTTACGTTTGGCATCGTTTACTTTTTCGATTTCTTTTTTCTGAACTTCGAAATAAGCAATATTGTCTTTGGTCGCGCGCAACGCTTTTTGTTGCGGGATCAAAAAGTTGCGTGCATAGCCCGGTTTGACACTGACAACTTCGCCAAGGCCTCCGAGATTTTCAACACGCTCAAGTAAAATCACTTGCATAGACATGATATTATTCCTTCCTTACAAAATGCGCTTAACGCATGTTTTCCGTGTCTTGGCGCAGATATGGCATCAAAGCCATGTAACGTGCGCGCTTGATCGCCTGTGACAGCTCGCGCTGTTTTTTGGCGGAAACGGCCGTGATACGGCTTGGCACGATTTTACCGCGCTCGGACACATAACGCCCCAGCAAACGAAGATCTTTCCAATCGATACTCGGTGCATTCGGGCCTGTGAACGGGCATGTTTTTTTGCGTTTGAAAAACGGACGCTTCACCGTTGGTGTATCAGATGCGCTCATTACGCGGCCTCCTTCTTCTTCTCATAAGGTTTTTTGTTGTCATATTTGTTATATGGCTTATCGCGATCGCCGCCCTTGTCCATCATGGCTGAAGGGCCTTCGGTCAAAGCTTCGATACGAATGGACATATAACGCATGACATCGTCAGACAGGCGCATTTGACGCTCCATTTCTAAAATGGAGGCCGCGCTTGTGTCTGATTCAAACAACACATAATGACCTTTGCGGGATTTGTTGATACGGTAAGCAAGTGTGCGTAGGCCCCAATGTTCGACCTTACCCATTTTGCCGCCGTCATCTGTCAGGATTTTGCAGTAATTATCTGTCAGCTCTTTAACTTGCGCATCGGATAGTTCCTGCCGTGCTATGAACACGGTTTCATAATTTGGCATCTCATGTCTCCTCGTGGGTTGCCTGCTCGATCCCATCAAAAACCCCTATGGTCTTTGTCTGTTTTTCGAGCCGTAGCCGATATTCTTTGATACCGGCGAGGTTATGAATGAGCGATTTATAAGCATTCACCCGCAAAAGGCAAGGAAAAAGTGGGGCGCGCGGCGCTAAAAATTATTATGACAAATTTGACTCGGGCGTTATTTTCATATAAGGTCTGATCCAAGTTAACAAAACATTAATAATCTTTCGCAAAACAGTCATATATAAGACAGTCATATAAAGGTGTACATAATCATGAAAAAACTTCTTCTTTTAACAGCCCTCACAGTAATGACATTTCCTGCAGTAGGCTCTGCCCAAAACACAGTCGAAAATAGCGGCTTTGGCGAATCCTTTTCCAATCAGGGCCATGCTGGTTTTGATAATCCGCAAAGTGTCGGCGATATGCCGGTTGCAACAGCCGAGCAGCTTCAGGAACTTTTGGCGATTGAGCCTGCCGCAGGCGCGCCTCAGTCAGATGATGTCATGGATGGCGTAGTTGACGGCGTTGAGGGTGAAGTGATGAACACATTGCCCGATGCTGAATATCCTGAAATGAATATGCAAGAATTTATGCGCGGCGCGCCAGCCTCAGCCGCAGGCATCGATAACTAAGACTTCGCTTTATGTAAGCAAAATTTTGAACTCGTAGCGATTAATAATCGCTGCGGGTTTTTTTATGGCCATGATGATTTTGGGACTTTATTTATCAAGCGCGCGGCAGTACTGTCTTTTTCTATGGAAGAGATGTTTGAAAAAGATAAGGGGCAGTTGCCCCCGCCGCAAGACGAAGCTTATTGGTCGGCGCTTTTGCGCGGGCAGGTTTTGGCGACCACCACCCATAAATTTGTGACCTATGTCACCTTGGCGGATCAAAAAGCGCAGGCGATGATTATTTTGAATTCGATTTTGATTCCCGTGACAATCGCCTGGGCCGGAAAGCCGATTTTCGGGCTGGCGGCGACATTGGCTATTGTCACCGCGCTGATTAGTATTTTTGCCGCTATTTTGTGTATCTACCCCAAGCGCCGCCGTGGCAGCAAGCCCGATGGTACTTATAATTTACTGCATTTTGGCGATATCGGGCGCATGAAAGAAGAGCAATATTTGATGTTGTTTCGCCCTATTTTTAACGATCTGGAGCGTTTGGCCGAAGAATCTGTCAAAGATTTGCACGATGTGGCGCGCCGCATCATCATCCCGAAATTCTTTTGGCTCAAAATTTCCTACGGCGCATTTTTCATTGGTAATATGATCGCCATTGCGCTTGCGCTTTATGCCTTTTGGTCTGGGTATTGAGCCTAGCGTTTTTGCGGCAGTAAGACCCAATATTGCCCTTGCGACTTCATCCGCCCTGCGATGGCGGCAGCCTCTGCTCCGTAGCCCCAAAAATAATCACCGCGCACAACGCCGCGGATCGCCCCGCCTGTGTCTTGGGCAATCATGAGGCGCTGTAGAGGGGAAACGCCTCCCGCAAGATTTGTGCCTTTATCAGGATGTTCAATATCCACCCACATTGGTGTGCCGTAGCCGAATTTTGTGTGGTCAATGGCGAGCGATCTGCCGGGGGTGAGCGGCAAGCCTTCGCCGCCGACAGGCCCGTCTGTTTCAAGGGCGCGGAAGAAAACATAAGAGGGGTTCGTGTTCATGATTTCATCAGCCTGCGCGGGGTTATTGGCCAGATGATCGCGGATGGATTGCATTGAGACGCTGTCTTTGTCCATGTAGCCGCGCTTTACCAATTCGCGGCCGATGGCATAATAAGGATGGCCGTTTTGGCCGGCATAGCCGATGCGCATCGCGCTGCCATCTTCAAAAGCGACACGTCCGGAGCCTTGTATTTGCACAAAAAATGCATCCACCGCATCATCGACCCAGACCAAAACCTTGTCATTATGCGGCCATTGCCCGCTGACAATTTCACTGCGATCTTCATAAGGGCGCAAGCGCCCATCGCGCACGCGGCCGGCAATGCGCTGGCCTTTCAAGCTTTCGCGAAACGCGCCCAGATCAACCATCACCAGATCATCAGGGCGGGCGTGCAAAGGAATGTTGTAGCGGTCTGTGCGCACCGCAGAGCCTTTGAGCGAGGCTTCGTAATAGCCAGTGAACATGCCTTTGGTTTGCCCTGTTTTTGTGCGCACAAGATAGGGCGTGAACCATTGTTCAAAATAAGCGCGCACGGCATCGGGGTCGTTTTTTTGCGCTGCGCTCATGTCTTGCAAGGCGCGGCAGGCAGTGTGCCAGTCGCCATAGGTTGCACCATAACTAACCTCTGTTTCATCAGCCCATTGCAGAGCAGGGCCAAAGCGCGTGGAAGCGCCGCGTCTTAAAAAGCGCGCGCAGGATTTTTCAAAGGCGGCCATGGTTTGGGTGTGCGTATCAATCGCCCAGCCGGGCAGATCATTAAAACGCGCGGCTTCAATGATAACAGACATATCTTTGTCATCCTGTTTTTTGGGGGTTTGCGCGCAAGAGGCGAGACAAAGGACAATAAAAAAGCTGAGTAATAATTTCATAGGATATTTATATCATGCGTTTAAACGCCGCCCAATTCTGAAAACAGGCGGCGCAATATTTGGTACACAATTTTTGTTACATTTTAAATGATGGGGGGTTAGCCGAGTGAAGGCGGCGTGTGCATTTGAACCATCTGGTCTTGGTCAAGCGCTGGATTATCGTGCATAAGTTCTGCCATTGCGCCTTCGTTGAGCGTAAAGGTTTGTGCAGGCGCTTCGCTCATGCCTTCGGCGGCGGCCATCGGCGTATCAAGCCAATTTTCAAATGCCGAGCGGCCAAGGGCGGCATCTTCGCTCATTTGGCCGATATCGGCTTCAAGGCCTTCGATGGCTTCGGGGCTGAGATTGATTCCAAGTTCTGAATCCAAAAGTGAAGCTTCAACGCCGAATTCAATACGGCCTTCCATGTCATACATATCCATGACATCCATCACAGGGCGGCCGCCGCTGGCGACATCTGAAAAACCTTCACTGCCGCTTGAGGCGCCATAGCCTGCGCTGTCATCAACAGCGGATTTGAACATGCTACGCGCCATGTTGATTGTTGTTAATGTGCCCATGCCTGAAGCAATCGCGCCGGCTGTGCCATTAAACGCACCCACGGCGCGGCTAACGATACTGCTGGCGGCTGCATTTGAGGCCACTTCGCCGATACTGGCTTTTGCAGACGCGCCTTCGCCGCCTTGCGGGCCCATCTCGGCCTGTAATTTTTTCAGCTCGGCAACGCCGCCTTTGGCTTCGTGAACGGCTTGTTCTTTACCGCCAATATAGTTCTGAGCGCGCGCCGCGCCCATGTCTGAGGCGCTGGTCATTTCACCGGCGCGCAGTTTTGTTGTTTCAGGACGGAAATTTTCGATATTTTTGATCGCGGCGACAGCGCCTTTAATCTCGCTTGCCGGCTCGGGCGATTTTGCATTGTCAGCATCGTTGGCGCCCAAATTCGGCATCATACGTTCAAAGATCGTGTCGATCAGGCCGCCTTCTTGAAAGGCTTCGTTCCAGCTTGCCGTTTCAGGGGCATCAAACAGCCCAGCAGACGCGTCATCGGCGAAAGCCTCGCGAAACGCAAGGACATCGTCGCTGGTCGTGCTCATTTCCTGAAATGCTTCTGTTAAAGCCAAAATTTCACCCGCGGTTACATTATTACCAATATTGACTGTGCTTTTTAGTCTGGTTCACTTTTGGAACGTACACATTATCAATTATTCTTGTGACATATTTTCATATCCATTTCCAGATAATCTTTTACCACATCTATTACTATAACAAACAATGGTTAAGAATTTCAACTTTTGGGGCGGTTTTTCGAACAAAAAGACTGTTTTTATGAAAAATTATTCTGTAAAGGGCGGTAACCAAGCGCTTCGCGGATATGGTCTTTTGAAATGGCAAGCTGGTTTTTTCCTTGTTCGACCGCGTCCAGATCAGCAATGGTGCGCGCCACGCGCAAAATACGGTGATAGGCGCGGGCGGATAATTTGAGGCGTTCGGCGGCGTTTTCAATCAATTTTTGACCGTCTGCATCAAGGGTGAAAATTTGGTCTGTGAGCGCGGCGGGGACGGCGGCGTTGATAAGCTTATCCATTTGATCTTGGTGCGCCTGATAGCGGCTTTCTTGCAAGGCGCGCGCGGCTTTGATGCGGCTTGCAATTGTGGCGCTGTCTGTGCCTTTGGGGGCATGTATCAAATCACTGACCTTTACCGCGGAGACATCCACGCGTAGATCAAAACGATCCAATAGCGGCCCTGAAATTTTAGATTGGTAATCTTGCCCGCAGCGCGGCGCTTTGCTACAGGCTTGGTCGGGATCGCCGAGATAGCCGCAGCGGCACGGGTTCATTGCCGCAATCAGCTGAAAGCGCGCCGGATAGGTGACATGACGGTTGGCGCGGGCAATCACGGCTTGGCCGCTCTCTAGCGGCTGGCGCAGGGACTCAAGCGCGTTGCGGGCAAATTCGGGCAGCTCGTCCAAAAACAAAACACCGTGATGCGCCAGCGAAATTTCGCCAGGCTTGGCTTTTGTGCCGCCGCCGATGAGGGCGGGCTGGGAAGCGGAGTGGTGCGGGCTGCGAAACGGGCGGGTTGTTATGAGGCCGCCAGCGGGCAATGTACCTGAAATGGAATGTATCATCGACACGTCGAGCGCTTCTGCAGGGCTGAGGGGTGGCAAAATGGCGGGCATGCAAGAGGCCAGCATCGATTTACCCGCCCCCGGTGGCCCGCAAAGCAACAAATTATGCCCCCCTGCCGCCGCAATTTCCAGCGCGCGTTTGGCGATTTCTTGGCCTTTGACATTGGCTAAATTGGGGGTAGAGGCCGCAATTATTTTGTCATTTTCGGGCAAAGCGGCGATGGGGCGGCTTAACAGCTGTGTGCCTTTAAAATGGTTGATGAGCTGTAGCAAATCCGCCGGCGCGATAATCTCCAGATCCCCCGCCCATGCGGCTTCACAACCGCCATCGGCGGGGCAAACCAGCCCGTTATCATTTTGCGCCGCATAAAGCGCGGCAGGCAGAATGCCGCCGACCCCCCGCACGCGCGAATCGAGCGATAATTCCCCCAAAACCACATGGCTTGATAGCGCATCTTCGGCGATAATGCCCATGGCGGATAATAGCCCGAGCGCAATCGGCAGATCATAATGACTGCCTTCTTTGGCAACATCGGCAGGGGCGAGATTGACTGTTAAGCGCTTGGCAGGAAGCGCAATACCGAGCGCGTGCAAGGCGGCGCGGACACGCTCTTTGCTCTCGCCGACCGCCTTGTCAGGCAAGCCAACAATCGTAAAGGCGGGCATGCCGTTGCTAATTTGCACCTGCACATCAATCGGCTGAACATCAAGCCCTTGAAAAGCCACGGTGTTGACGCGCGCAACCATGTAGATGTTCCCTGTTTGTTTACATTAAAATCTTTATCGCATGGCGGGCGCAGGGGCGCAAGCGGCTTTATGACGACCAATTTTTCTTGTATAGCCACAGAAAAATAAGAAGTTCGCAGACAAGGCCGATCAGGACGATCAACGCAAGAAAATGCAGATCACTGCTGAGCCCGCATGGCGTTTGCCAGTCTGGGTTGTCGCGAGAGAGCGGAAATCTCCACGCCCCATTTTCGTCCTGGATGAGCGCATCCCATGACGAAAAGTCAACTGGCGGATTTGTGTTGACCATATACGAATCGCCACAATAAAGTTTTGCAAAATAAGTTGAAATTCCATTATCTGTTATCTTCTCGGCTCCGACCACGACCAAAAGAAACAGCATGATGGCTAAATATATCATAATTTTTGTGCGATCTCTTTATTTTGAAAAGGAAAAGGACAGATGAACAAGCTTGATTTTGCCCAAACTGAACAACAAATCAAGGCTTGTTTTGATGTGATGGTGCAGTTAATCCCGCAGATTGAAAATGCGGCGGTGTTTTTGGAAAAAGTGCGCCGCAAGCAGAAATATGGTTACCATCTGGCGTATTGTGAGACAGATGGGAGCGTGTTCGCTGTGGCGGGTTTGCGCTTTTATGAGTATTTTGGCATTGGCAAATATCTTGTGATTGATGATCTGGTGGTGTGCGAAAACCATCGTGGGCGGGGTGTTGGCACAGCTTTCTTTGAAGCCATAGCTTCCTATTCCAGAGCGCAAGACTGCGTTCAGATACAGCTTGATTCTGCCCTTGATTTGGAAGGCGCGCACAAATTTTATCAAAAGATGGGCATGCGCCAAACGCATCGGCATTTCGCGTATGATATCTTGTAACTTTTATAAGTGATTATGGTGCAGGTGTTGCTTGCTCTGCCGGCTTTTGTGCATTGCGAACATCTGCGTAGGATTGCCGTGTGCTTAAAGCAGCGCATCCTACGGCCAGTCCGCCAAATAATAGTGTCAAAGATGGTGTGTCGCTCATCATGGCAGCCCCCGCCGTAAAACTGTTCATTACAGCTACGATGTTAAGATATTTCACAGCCTCACTGGGCGTGAAAGTTGTAGCGGGTTCTGCTTGGCTGATGTCTTGCTGATTTTGGGTCATTGTATGCTCCTGATATTTCTACGCGCCTAAAATTTACATAATAAATAGATTATTGTCAATCTTTTGCGCGCATGAACGAAAAGCCATCAAGAGCTGTGCGTTTGCTACAAAATAAATTTACTGAGGTCTGTGTTTTCGGCAAGATCCTTGACTTGATCGCGGACATATTTGGCGTCAATTTTGAGGGTGTCGCCATCGCGCTCTGTGGCGTGGTAGCTGACATCGTCCAAAAGACGCTCCATCACGGTAAGTAAGCGCCGCGCGCCGATATTTTCGATGGTTTCGTTGAGTTCGAACGAGAGGCGGGCGATTTCGTTCAAGGCGTCTTCGGTAAATTCGATTTTGTAGCCTTCGGTTTCCATCAAAGCGATATATTGCATCGGCAAATTATATTCGGTTTCGGTCAGGATGCGTTTGAAATCGTCTTCGGTGAGGGCGCGTAGTTCCACCCGTATCGGCAAGCGGCCTTGCAGTTCTGCCAATAGATCCGATGGTTTGGCATAGTGGAACGCGCCTGAGGCGACAAACAAAATATGATCGGTTTTGACCATGCCATATTTGGTGGTGACAGTTGTGCCTTCGATTAAGGGCAGCAAGTCGCGCTGGACGCCTTCGCGGGAAACGTCGCCGCTGCGGGAATCTTGGCTTTTGGCGATTTTGTCGATTTCGTCCAAAAAGACGATGCCGTTCTGCTCAACCAAATTCACGGCATCGGCAATAATTTTTTCCTCATCCAGCAATTTGTCGGATTCATCTTGCAGCAAAATCTCATATGAATCGGACACTTTCATCGTCTTTTTCTTTTTACGCTCGCCGAAAGCTTTGCCGAGCATGTCGCCGACATTAATCATGCTCATAGACGCGCCGGGCATGCCGGGGATGTCCATCCCTTGCATCGGGTCGGCGCGGTCGGTGATGAAAATTTCGATCTCGCGGTCATTGAGTTCGCCTGCGCGCAGTTTTTTGCGGAAATTGCTGCGCGTGCTCTCAGACGCATTATCACCGACAAGTGCGTCTAATACGCGCTCTTCGGCGTAAAGCTCGGCTTGGCTTATCACAGATTTACGTAGTTTTTCGCGCACCATATGTATGGCGGCGTCCAGCAGTTCACGGATGATGGATTCAACATCTTTGCCGACATAGCCGACTTCGGTAAAGCGCGTGGCTTCGACTTTGATGAAGGGGGCTTGCGCCAGTTTAGCCAAACGGCGCGCAATCTCGGTTTTGCCCACGCCTGTCGGCCCGATCATCAGGATATTTTTCGGGTACACTTCTTCTTGCAGCGCGCTATCAAGCTGCATACGGCGCCAGCGGTTACGCAGGGCAATGGCAACAGCGCGCTTGGCTTCGCTTTGACCAATGATAAAACGGTCCAGCTCGCTGACAATTTCGCGCGGGGTGAAAGAGGGGAGGTCGATATTGTGATCGCTCTTTAATTTATTTTCAGCTGTTTTATTTTCAGTCATGTCTTCTTTTTCGTTTTTTGAGGTCGCCGTCATTTTTGTTTATTCCTAAATATTTTAAAGCGTTTCTAAAACGATATTGCCGTTTGTGTAAACGCAGATATCACCCGCCACTTTCATTGATTTGCGCGCGATGGCTTCGGCGTCCATACCCTTTTGGTCGTAAAGCGCGCGGGCGGCGGACAGCGCATAATTCCCGCCAGAGCCGATGCCGATAAGGCCGTCTTCAGGCTCCACAACATCGCCCGTTCCTGTCAAAATCAAGGATGTATCTTTGTCGCACACCGCCATCAGCGCTTCCAAGCGGCGCAGATATTTGTCTGTGCGCCAGTCTTTGGCAAGCTCGACACAAGCGCGGGTGAGTTGGCCGGGGTGCGCTTCCAGTTTTGCTTCTAAACGCTCGAACAATGTGAACGCATCGGCGGTGGCGCCTGCAAAGCCCGCAATGATATTGCCTTTGCCAAGGCGGCGCACCTTGCGCGCATTGGCTTTTAAAACCGTATCGCCCATTGAAACTTGCCCATCGCCTGCAATGACAACATCTTTGCCTTTGCGCACGGCCAAAATGGTGGTGGCGTGCCAGTTGGGGAAATTACTTTGTGTATTGTGGCTCATCTGGTGCTTATCCTTTAGATCGTCTTAATAGATCATCTTGTATTTATGAATAATTATCACTGTATCAGATGCGCTTTTTGGCTGATTTTGTCAAGTGTGAGGTGAGATCGTAAGGGCATAAAAGCGCACTTACCATCGCGCTGCAACATACAATGATCAAGCGTTTGCAACGATTTCGATTGGGAGATATCTGTGTTTATGATAATCTATGAACATAAAAAAATAAAAAACGGGTTGAACAGGCATGAATTTAGGCACGATCGCCACATATCGTCAAAGTCTATCAGAGCGTTTTGAGCGCGCGGCGCAGCATGTTATTTGCTTAAAAGACGGTTTGTTACACATGCAGGATGCGCCCTTGAAAGTGCAACAAGATTATGCGCGCGATCGTAGCACATGCGCCATTGAAAGCGCGCTGGCCTTCAGCGAAGATATTGCACCTGAAATCACACTCATGGTGGCCGCGTCTGAGGCCGCCGAAAAGATGGCGCACAGCACAGGTGATCATGTTGATTATCGCGCCGTAGCCCATGATACGCTCGTAAGCCTTCTCTCAAGCCACGCCGCCGCGATACATGCCGGCAGCGCCATGATCGTTGATCTTGAAGTGGCGGGCGCGCTTTGGGAACACCAACATTCTGCGCCCCATTTTCTCTGATATTTTGGATCTTTGTATATAGCAGGCTTTTTATGGCGCGAGCGTAAGCGGACTGTTTGTTTTGCCGCCTGTTTGCAGTGAAATATCCAGCACTTCAAGCGCATGATTGATTGGGATGAAGGTGTTGAGGCCGCCGAGTGTGTCTGGCGCTATTTTAAAGCCTGCAACGCTGATGCCGATAATATTGCCGAATTCATCCAGTAGTGGGCCGCCTGAATTGCCTTGATAGATATCGACATCAGCTTGGATATACCATTGTTTTTCGCGCCGATCATAGCGGTGCGCGCTGACGATGCCGCGCGTTACGGTGTCTTGCAAGGTTTTGAGGCGCGGCGCGCCGATGGCGTAAACATCGGCGCCAATTGTTGCTTTTTGCGGGTTAAGTGGCAGGGTCTGGATTCGCAGATCATCAGGGATTGTTTCTAATCTTAACAAGGCAACATCGCGCTTGCGGTTTATGCGCAGCACTTCGGCGATTAATTTTTCTTCTTTGCCGGCTGTTACCACGCGCACACGGACGCTGTTGCCCGTGACATGGGCGTTGGTGAGGATGTGGCCTTGGTCGCTGATGAAAAAGCCCGAGCCGTGGCCGCCGCCGGCCTCGATCATGACGGCGCTGTTTTTAAGGCGCTCGAAACGGCCTTTCACGGGGGTGCGCGACAGGGCGCGTTGGTGAATAGTAAGGGCTTCATTGGGGTCAAATAATGTGATCGGGGCGGCTTGTATGTCTAAAATACGGTCGTTTGTTTGCGGCGTTGCGGTAGGCGGGGCGGCGCCATAAAAGACCAGTTTTTGAAAATGCGGGTCTGCGCCCAGATTATGCGCGGCGGCGGCGAAGGCTTCTTCGATGAGCAAAAGCAGCCCTTCATAGCTGACATTTTGAAGCTCGCTATAGCCCCTTGTGGTGGTTTTATACACTGATTTGCGGTTTAACAGATCAAAGACGCTCCATTCCACAACCATGTGCGCCTCACCGATCAAGCCTTGATGGATATTGAGCGCGCTGCTTTTGCGGCAGGTGTCGCTTTTGATGTCTGTGATGGTGGCGCCAACGGCATAAATGGTGCGCTGGAGATCTTCGTCTTCATCAAAAAAGCGCCCCGGATTGCCCGTGATATCATAGCCGAGCGAGGATAATGTATTAAAGAAAATGGTGCGGGATTCTTTGACCGGAAGCATGTTCGGGCGCACGCCGCGGCCGATGAGACCATAGGGGCGGTCGCAAAATAAAAACCCCATGAACCCTTTTGGGCTTTGCGACAAAGTCGGCGTGCCTGTCGGCATCATCCATTTGAGGCCAGCAAAACCAACAGGGGCGGGCTGTGAATCAAAGGCGGCGGGGCTGGCGGTTTCAAGCGGGACTTTTTCAACAGGTAGGCCGCCACAGGCAACCAGCATCATGAGCGCGGCGCATAAAAGCGGGGTCAGAGAAGAAAATTTATTGCGGCGGCAGGCTTTTATGCTGCAGGTGCGTTTATCGTTATGTTGCATGATCGTTCTGGCTGTCTGAATTATTTTGAAGGCGCGGCTTTTAAAATATTTATCCAGTATGCCCTGATTATGCGGGTTGATAAACACACGCGCGCAGGATATTTTCACTTTTTTCATGATTATGTGTTTATAATGATAATCTAATTAAGAATTCGAAACGATCACACTGTAAAGTCGTGCCATTATATGAAGGGATATCGACAATGACGGATCAAACGCTTCAAAAACCGCTTAAGCCCCAAACATCTGTGCAGTTTGTAACCGAGTTATCGTCCTCGGATATGAATGATTTGTGCGATGCAACAGACGAGGCCATTTCGGCTGGCGGTGGTTTCGGGTGGGTGCGGATGCCCTCACGCGATATTTTAGAGCGCTATTGGCAAGGTGTTTTGACGATGCCCGCGCGGATGTTGTTTGTGGCGCGGCTTGATAATGTGATTTGCGGCACGGCGCAATTAATCACTCCGCCGCGTAATAATGAGGCGCAAGGGCTTGCGGTGACGCTTACCACAAATTTCATTGCGCCTTGGGCGCGTAAACATGGCTTAGCGCGGATGCTTTTGGAAGAGGTGGAGACCAAAGCCCTGCATGAGGGCTATGCGGTGATTAATCTTGATGTTCGTGAAACGCTGACAAGCGCGATTGGTCTTTATGAAAGCATGGGTTATGTGCGTTGCGGCACGCATCCTTATTATGCGCGCATTGATGATAAAAACATTGCGGGTTATTATTATTATAAAATGATCGACCCTGTGTTGCTGGAAGAATAAGGGCCCTCCCCTTGCTTTTTCATGCGTTAATTGCTTTAATGCAATGAACAGATATGAAGGAGACTATACATGACAGATGAAACAGTTGGTATCAGCCCGATCACAATGCGTGAAGGTTATGGCGGCGCACGCGATGATAAAGTATTCCGCGCAGACGGATGGGGCATTATTGCACCTGTCGTGAAAGATCAGGGCTTGCAGCATGCAAGCAAAGGGCCAGATCCGATTATTATATAATCGAGTGTAATGTATAATTTTAAAGCCGCACATTGTTTTTGTGCGGCTTTGTTTATGGGATAAAGAGGCGTAAAATATGAGCGATACATACAACAAGAATAATATTTTTGCCCGCATGCTGCGCGGGGAAATTCCAAATAATACTGTTTATGAAGACGAACATGTTTTGGCGTTTCATGACATCGCCCCGCAAATGAAGGTGCATGTTTTGGTCATCCCCAAAGGCGCATATCTGGACGCGGCTGATTTTGGCGCGCATGCCAGCGAAGATGAAATTGTGGCCTTTACGCGCGCGATTTCAAAAATTACTGCAGAACTTGGTTTGGATGAAAACGGCTTTCGTTTGATCGCCAATAAGGGAAGCCATGGTGGCCAAGAAGTGCCGCATTATCATGTGCATATTCTGGGCGGGGCGCCTGTCGGCAAAATGGTTAGCCGTTAAAGCAAAAGAAACCGATATGGGAGAGCCATACCGGTTTCGTTTTGTCGCTCGATTGGAGTCTTGCTGGAATTTTGTAAATTTTTATACCACAATTTAAGAGGCAATTTAAGGAGATGGCGCGCGACTGGCTTGCCCCCCCGGGAATTGGATCACGTTTGAAGCGCCACTTTGTTGGTTTTGTTGCGCAAAGGCTGTGTTTTGCGGCGGATGACCATGAAACGGCATGCTGATATTGGGCTGGCGCTCTAATGGGCGCGCAGGTGGCGCTGTGATATTCATGGTTGCTAGCTGAATTTCCGCTTCAAGCCTGTGACACTCGGCTTGTGTGCTTAAAATATCGCACAAAATAGCCGCCATACAATGTGTCTCTTCCATCTCATCCATCACGGCGAGCATCAAATCGCGCATCGTTTCCAGATCTTCAGGCAAATATGACATTTGATCGGTCACTGTCTGCATATCAGCTTGATGGGGGCTGTTTTGCTCATGTGAAATCCAAAGCGGGCCGTAATCATCAATGATATTGTTGCAAGCAATCGCCAAAGCCTTGCCCATCGGGGCGCCGTTTGTCTGGCCAGCAATATGACTGCCACATAGCGCAACACACAAAAGAGCGGTGTCGGGCTGCATTTCAGACAGCATCTCGTTCATGGCATGCTCGGCGATATCATCAAGCGGCTCTTCGTCGCGCAACATATGGTCAACCACAATCGGCAAAACAAATTTGGCATGTAGCATCGCCAGTTCGTGTTCGTTTAAAGTCGCTTGCATTTGATCGTTCCTTTGTTCGTTTGTATTCATCAATCTTCCCTTCCTTTTTACAGGGCAAGATTAAAAATGACGTTAAGAATAAAGGGGATTTTATGCGTTACTATGGAAACTATATGACTGTCAGATTAGCTTTCAGCCGGCTCAAACGACAACGAGATAAGCTCGCGTCCTTTAGGCACAGAGCGGAACTCCATCGAAACGCGCTGGCCTGATTGTAAGGTTTCAATATCGTGTCGCTCTAAACAGGACTCGTGAACAAAAACATCTTTTTTTCCATCATCAGGCACAATAAATCCAAAACCTTTGGTTTTTTTATACCATTTCACCAGCCCGCCCATTTTAAAGGTCTGGCCAACCATTGAATCTTGCGGCATGCGGTGACACTGCACGCCTTTTGGTAATGTGCCAGGATCAACGATCTGCACGACTTCGCGTACCATCGCGCCGCGATCTGTATAATCAATGACGCATTCAATGACCGCCTCATCGCCCAAAATCTGGACATCGGCTTTTTGCAATATGGTGATATGAAGGAACGCATCAATGCGCGCATCATCGCACGGATTAACAAAGCCGAAGCCTTTGGGGCCGTTAAACCATTTTAAAACCGCGCGAACGGGCAATGCCTGCGTTTGCATGGCGGGCTCGATTAAAGCTTGGTTTTGTCCCTGTTGCGTTCTCATGATTGTCTCTCTCATAACGAATGTTCGCTTCGCTTGATGACTTAGAGCTGATCATGCCACAATTTAAGTGAGGAAATCCAGCTTTTTCTGGCATTTTTTTAGGGTTTATATTAGGAAAGGCTTGTTTAATAAGGAGGATATCATTTTGCACCGCAACATTTTTTATCATGATTACCCGCGAATTCGGATGGTCAGGGGCGTGCTTTTCGCATAGAATATGTTTGATTGATTTTATAAGTTCCGCAAAATAAAAGGATTACAGACAAATGAGCGCAGATGCATCGTATCCATGGTTAAACCAATATCCCTCCCATGTTGATTGGCACAAAGAATACACGCCGCGCCCTGTGTTTGATATGTTGTCCGATACGGTTTCGCGCTTCCCTACAAACCCTGCGTTCGATTTTTTGGGCAAGGGCTGGAGCTGGGGCGAGATTGGCGCGCTGGTTGATCGCATGGCCAAGGGCTTGCAGGCGGCGGGCGTGGTCAAAGACACAAAGGTCGGTATTTTCTTGCCGAACTGTCCTTATTTTTTGGTGTCTTACTTTGCCATCATGAAAGCTGGCGGCACGGTTGTGAATTTTAACCCGCTTTATGTCGAGCGCGAACTTGTGCACCAGATCAATGATAGCGAAACCAAGATTATGATCACGCTGGATCTGGAAATTTTATATACCAAAATGAAAACATGCCTTAAAGACAGCGATCTTGAAAAAATTCTGGTCTGTCCGTTTACCGCGATATTACCGTTTCCGAAAAGTCTTTTGTTTAAAGTCGTGAAGGGTAAAGAGCTGGCTGATGTTGAATATGGCGCCTCTGTTTTGCGCTATGATGATGTCATGAGTAATGATGGCAAGCCTGCGCCCGTTAGCATTGATGCGGCAAATGATGTTGCGGTGTTGCAATATACTGGCGGCACGACAGGCACGCCCAAAGGCGCGATGCTGACCCATGGTAATATCATGGCCAACACCGAGCAAGCCACCGAATGGCTTGGCGGCGATATGCCCGATGGTGAAGGGCGCATGCTGGGTGTTTTGCCGTTTTTTCATGTTTTTGCGATGACGGCGGTGATGAATTTTTCGGTTAAGCTTGGCTTTGAAATCATTGCCCTGCCGCGCTTTGATCTCAATCAAGCTTTAAAGCTGATCGATAAACGCAAGCCGCATTATTTCCCCGCTGTCCCTGCTATATATAATGGCGTGAATAATAGTCCGAAGGCCGATAAGTACGATCTGACGTCGCTGCGTTTTTGTATTTCAGGCGGCGCAGCGTTACCGGCTGAAGTGAAAAAACAGTTTGAGCAAAAAACAGGCTGTACCGTGGTTGAAGGCTATGGCCTGACTGAAAGCGCGCCCGTTGTTTGTTGTAACCCGCCAAGCGGGGCGAACAAGCCCGGCTCGATCGGGTTGCCGTTCCCATCGACAACCGTTGTCTTGCTTGACCCCGAAGACAAAGTCACGCCCGTCAAACAAGGCGAAAAGGGTGAGCTGTGCGTGCGCGGCCCGCAAGTGATGAAGGGCTATTGGAAGAAAGACGATGAAACCGCCAATGTCATGCAAAACGGATTTTTGCACACGGGCGATATCGCCATTATGGATGAAGATGGCTATTTCTTCATCGTTGACCGCATCAAGGATTTGATTATCACCAATGGCTATAATGTCTATCCACGCCAAGTGGAAGAAGCGATTTATTTACATGCCGATGTTGAAGAATGTATCGTTGCGGGCATCCCTGACAGCCAGCGCGGCGAGATTGTGAAAGCATGGGTGAAGCCAAAAGATGGCAAAACCATCACTGAAGATGCTTTGAAAGAGTTTTTGACAGACAAGCTTTCCAAAATAGAGCGCCCGCGCTTGATTGAAGTGCGCTCAGAGCCCTTGCCCAAAACCATGATCGGCAAGCTTTCGCGCAAAGATATTTTGGCTGAGGAAAAGGCTCAATAATAAATGAGCTGAAAAAGGCGCCCTAAACAGGCGATCCAAAGAATATTTCACTCCTGATTTCGGAAATTAAATTTGACAAAATATGAAAAATTGTTTTCATATGTATATTCAATTTAACTTTGCCGTAAGCAAGATCAAGACAATGTTCGGGCGCGTACTTGCTCCCTTACATCTATGATAAGCGGCAATGATGAGCAGGGAGTTACATTACATGAGCGATAATCAACAAAAACCGGATCAAGCCCCGAGTGGCCTTATCACAAGCACGGGCGATTTATCACTGCCCGTTTTGGCGCTAAAAGACGAGGTTTTAACCCAGAATTTTAAAGCAACCGTGATGGTCGGGCGCGCGCAATCTGTCGCAGCGCTTCAAAAAGCCAAAGAAGAGGGCGGCTTGGTGTTTACCGTGCTGCAAAAAAATTCTGATCAAGATAGCCCCGGCCAAGATGATCTGCACATGACGGGCATGGTGGCCAACATTGTTGAAATGATCGAAACACCCGAAGGGCCGATCAAAGTCACTTTAGAAGGCGCGTATCCGGCAACAATCAATAATTTCACTGATAATGGCACATTCTGTGAAGTGAATGCCGACGCTGTTGTTAGCAATGAAGGCGACCCGCAAGAGTTGGCGGTTTTGGTGGAGATGGTGCGTAAAGAATTTACCGTTTTTGCCAAAGCGCAGGGGCTTTCGCAAGGTTTCATGAATGTGTTTGCACAAGCGCAATCAAATGAAGAGCTTGCGGCTGTTGTTAGCGCGGCCTTTTTAGCGGATTTCAAAACCAAGCAGGATTTGCTGGATACGCATGATTTAAATGCGCGCTTCACAAAAATGCTGGAAGGCTTCGCCGGAGCACAGCAAAAGCTTGAGATTAAACAAGGCATTTCGGCGCAAGTGAAAGAAGCGGTCGAGAAAAACCAGCGTGAATTCATTTTGCGCGAGCAAGCCAAAGCCATCCAAAAAGAGCTGGGCGAAGACACCGAAGACGAAATGGAGCAAATCGAGGCGCGCATTGCTGCGATCAATTTCCCTGATGATATCCGCGCCAAAGCGGTTAAAGAATTTAAGCGTATCAAACAGATGAACCCGCAAAGCCCCGAATATTCGATGGTGCGAAACTATCTGGATGTGCTGATGGATGTGCCGTGGAACAAGCCGGGTGATGTCAATTATGACACGCAAGCCGCGCGCGCGCGTATGGATGAAGACCATTACGGCATGGACAAAATCAAAGAACAGATCCTTGAGCATTTGGCCGTGCAAAGACGCTTGATTGAAAAAGACATGGTCTCTGAAGGCTCACCAAAAATTATCTGTCTTGTTGGCCCGCCGGGTGTGGGCAAGACCTCGATTGCCAAATCATTGGCTGAGGCCACAGGGCGTGAATATATCCGTATGGCGCTGGGCGGCGTGCGCGATGAAGCGCAAATTCGTGGCTTCCGCCGCACCTATATGGGCGCAAAGCCGGGCAAGATTATCCAGTCCCTCATTGACGGCGAAACCTCGAACCCTTTGTTCGTTTTGGATGAAATTGACAAAATGGGTTCCGATCAGCGCGGTGATCCGGCTTCTGCCATGCTTGAGGTGCTTGATCCTGAGCAGAACAAGGCCTTTGAAGATCATTATCTAGATGTGCCTTATGATTTGTCGGATGTGATGTTTATCGCCACAGCCAACGTCTGGGGTAATATCCCCGGGCCTTTGCAAGACCGTATGGAAACAATTTTCCTTGGCAGCTACACGCCCGAAGAAAAGCTCGAAATTGCCACGCGCCATTTGGTGCGCAAGCAAATGAAAGCCAACGGCCTTGGCGCAGATGAGTTCAGCGTTGAGCAAAACGCGCTTGAGACCGTCATTAGCGGTTATACAAGCGAATCGGGCGTGCGTGAATTACAGCGCCAAATCGGCAGATTATGTACCAAAGCCGCTGTCCGTATGGAAGGCAGCGATGTGCAGTCTTTTAATGTCACCAAAGACATGCTGGAAGATTTGCTTGGCCCTATAAAATACACCTATGACAAGGCCGACCTTGAAGATCGTGTTGGTTTCGTTTCCGGCCTTGCTTATACCGCCGTTGGCGGGCAGACACTCGCGATTGAAGCGGTTAAATTACCGAGCAAAACGGCGCGCATCGAAGTGACGGGCAACATTGCCAAAGTGATGCAGGAATCAGTGAATTACGCGCATAAATATATGTGGGCAAACGCGGCCTCACTCGGCCTTGATCTGGAAAAAGACATCGACCAGAGCTACTACCATGTTCACTGCCCTGAAGCTGCTGTGCCCAAAGACGGGCCATCTGCGGGCGCGGCAATGCTCACGGCGATTTTCTCGGCGGCTTCAGGCAAGCCTGTAAATGGCAAAGTGGCGATGACGGGCGAAATTAACCTCAAAGGCAATGTCACAGCCATCGGTGGCCTGCGCGAAAAACTCGCGGCGGCGGCAAGAGCGGGCTACACAACGGTTTTGATCCCCAAGCAAAACGAAAAAGACCTTGATGAAGTGCCAGATCAAATCAAAGACAAGCTGACGATTATTCCTGTGGGTCATGTTGATGAAGTGTTAAAACACGCCATTGTCGGGTTTGAAAAGCCGAGCGCGGACGCATCAACGCCTGAAAAGCCAAAAACCTTCGGGCAAAAAGTGGGTGCTATGATCGATAGAGCCTATAGCTTCCCGCACGTGCCTTCTTAATAAAGACATGTTGCTATAAATTTATAAAAACGCACTCAATTTGGGGGCGTTTTTTTATGAAATGCTGTCTGTATAAAACTCTTTGTACCACTGCACAAATTGCGGAATTCCCTCAGAAATAGGCGTTTTGGGGTTGTAGCCGAAAATCTCCTTGGCTTGGGTGATGTCGGCGAAAGTTTCTGCCACGTCGCCTGCGGCCATAGCGCTCATGATTTTTTCAGCCTTTTGGCCGAGGGCGTCTTCGATTGTCTCGATGAAATCCAGCAATGTTTCGGTGCGGTTATTGCCGAGGTTAAAGAGGCGATGCGGCGCGCCGTGTAGGCAGTATTTGTCTGTGCCGCTTGCGGGCGGTTTTGCCAGCGCGCCTAAAATACCTTCCACAACATCATCGATATATGTGAAATCGCGCTTCATTTGGCCGTGGTTAAAAACCTTGATCGGCGTGCCTTTTGCGATATCGCTGGTGAAGGAAAAATACGCCATATCAGGCCGCCCCCACGCGCCATAAACAGTAAAAAACCGCAAGCCCGTTGAGGGGATGCGGTATAAATGCGCATAAGACTGGCTCATCAACTCGCCCGCGCGTTTTGTGGCGGCATAGAGCGAGACGGGCGCGTTTACGGGGTCGTCTGTGGCAAAGGGTCGCTTTTCGTTCGCGCCGTAAACCGAGGAGCTGGAGGCATAAATAAAATGCTTAAGGCCGCCTTTTGAGCCGTGGCAATGGCGCGCGGCCTCTAACATCACAAGATGCCCCATAAGGTTTGAATGCTCGTAATCAAAAGGGTTTGTCAGGCTATGGCGCACGCCCGCTTGGGCGGCGAGATGGATGATCTGGTCGATTTGGGGATGCGCGTTTAAAATATCAAACACAGCCTCTTTATCAGCGATATCGCGCTCGTAAAAGACGAAATCCTTATGGTTTTGAAGCTGGGCAAGGCGCGTGGCTTTGAGAGCCGGGTCGTAATAATCATTCAGATTATCAATCCCGACAACCGCCTGCCCGCGCGCAAGGAGCGCCTTGGCGGTATGAAACCCGATGAAACCTGCAACACCTGTAATAAAAATCATGCGCTTACTCTAATCATGGCGTTTTTGAATGACAAGATTTTGTTTTTTATAAGCTTTGTACCAGCTTTGGAACATCAGCACTGTCCAAAGGCGATCTGTATGCCGCCCGCGCCCATTGAGATGTTCTTGCCATGTGGCTGTAATCAGCCCAGCGTCAAAAAAGCCGTCATCTTTGAGCGCGGCAGGGTCAAGCAAATCATCCGCCCACTCTTTTAACGGCCCGCGCAGCCATGCGCCCATCGGCACAGCAAAGCCTTGTTTGGGGCGCTCAAACATTTCAGGTGGCACAACATCATGCAAAATATTGCGCAGCAATCCTTTGCCCTGAAAACCCTGATCGCCGTTACTGGAGGCGGTTTTATAAGCCAGCGGCAACGACCACATAAAGGCGAATAAATCTGTATCCAGAAGCGGTGCGCGCGCCTCCAGCCCATAGGCCATCGTGGCACGGTCAACTTTCACCAAAATATCGTTGGGTAAATATGAAATGCTATCGCCCGCCATCATGCGCTCGGTGGGTGATAAATCTCTCAGCGCTGTGAGCATATCATCAAGCGGCAAGGGTGTATCGTTTTGCGCCTGCGCCAAAAGCGGCGCGCCGCTCTCCCATCTTCGCATCAGGCTGCGATAAGCTTCATCAAAATTTTCTGCCCGCGCCACAGCGGCGGCTTTGTGCATACGATCGCCAAATTGCGGGTGGTTCGGGCGGATTTGATCCCAGCGGTCGGTTGAAAGCGCTGTAATCATCTTTGCGACCATACTGCGCAACGGGCGCGGCAATTGAGCGGCGCGCTTCCATAGCGCAGGCAGCGCAAAATGCCGCACATAGCCCGCACAAATTTCATCGCCGCCATCGCCGCTGAGCGCCACAGTCACATGCTGGCGGGCAAAGCGGCTGAGCAAGCACATGGGGATTTGCGAGATATCGGCGAATGGCTCATCGTAAATATGCGGCAAATCAGGGATGATATCGCGCGCCTCATTGGCCTTGATGTAAAGCTCGTGATGGTCTGTGCCTAAATGTGCGGCGATGGCGGCGGCATGAGGGGCTTCGTTAAAGCCAGCTTCTTCAAAGCCGATGGCGAAGGTTTGCACGCGGCGCGGGCTGTTTTGTTGCATCATCGCGGTGACAAGCGAAGAGTCGATCCCGCCTGATAAGAACGCGCCCAAAGGCACGTCCGAGATCATGCGCTTTTTGACCGCGCTCTCGATTAAATCACGGCACTGCGCTTTGGCGTCTTCTGCGCTTCCCGTAAAGGGCGTTTGGTCTTTAATGATCGCTGCCATGTCCCAATAAGGGCGCATGAGGGGGCGCAAATCCTGCCCTGCGCGTAGATCACTCTCGCTGAGACACAAATAAGTGCCGGGTTTTAACTGCCAGATATTGTCTAAAATGCTGCAGGGGGCGGGAACATAGCCATATTGCATATAAAGCCCGAGCGCGGCGCGGTTGATATCAGGCGCGGCGGCGGGGTAGGCGAGAATGGCTTTAAGTTCAGAGCCGAAAACGAGTGAGCAAGGGGCGCTATCGCCTGTTTGATGATGTCGCCAGCCGACATAAAGCGGCTTTTTTCCCAAACGATCGCGCACGAGATAAAGTTTTTTCGCGGCTTTATCCCAAAGCGCAAAGGCGAACATGCCTTTAATCTGCTCAAGCGTTTTTTCAATGCCCCAATGGTCAAGCGCGGTAAGCAGCACTTCGGTGTCTGAGCTTCCTTGAAAGAGTGCGCCTTTTTGCTGCAGCATTTTTTGCAGCACCGGGAAATTATAAATCTCGCCGTTATAAGCTATAATGTAGCGGCCTGAGGGTGACTCTTTCGGCTGGTGGCCATTTTGGCTTAAGTCTAAAATCGAAAGGCGGCGATGGGCGAGGGTTAAATTGCTATGCTCGTCTTGCCAGACCCCGCTATCATCAGGCCCGCGATGGGCAATCGCATTTGCCATGCCGCTCGCAATGGCGCGCGCTTTGTCACTGCCATGTTCTGCATGAATATCGAAAAAGCCGGTGAGTCCGCACATAGGGTGATTGTCTTTATGATAAGAAGTAATGATAAGGGGTAGGGCTGTTTTTCTCGCTTCGCCCTGAAATTGCGCTATAATCTAGTTTATAGAGGATTTTTGAAAAATAAAGGACGCTTTTTTGAATATTGATTTGTTGATGACAAAAAAACACGAGCTGGGGCTCGTTTGTGATGCGGCGTTTTCAAGCGTTGTCTCTGCGGTTTTGTATGATGAGGAAACGCGCGCCTTAACGCTGGAACTTGCGGATATGGACACGATCCATACCAATATTCCGGTTGAGGATGATATTTCCAATGTTTTAAAAAACAGCTATGTCCTTCAAATCGGTGTGGTGGAAGACGGTGCAATTACCGATCATCGTAAAGTGCCGCTGATGCTATTGCAGGATTTGGGGTTTTTGGCGCAACAAGGCGGACAAATGCGCCCGCCCCCTGCCAGCGTGTCGGAATTTACATACTTTATGAAAGAATGCGTGACAGGCCAGCCTTTGCACCGTGATGATCTGGGCGATGAAAGCGCCAGCGGGTCTGTGGTTGGCGGGTTGAACCGCGCGGTGCTGGATCTGGCGCCTCATCTGGCGCGCCAGCGCACTCTTGAAGCGGCGCATAATTTTAAACCCGCCGGCCCTGCAGGGCCAAGCGTGCCGGGGATGAATATGGGCGGCGGCGGCAATGGCATGGCGGGCGGCGGTATGCTCGGGCGCGGCGGTAATAATCAAAATACATTGCCCCCTTCTGATGAGGATGACCAATAAGCCGTTTTTGTGATCTGCCCTTGATTGTTGCGCTATTTTGCTTAGGTTAGAGAGTGAAGATAACAAACTCAAAAGGAAAAACATCATGAGCGCACAATCATATCACGGTCAAAAAGACATCACCGACGGGCTGACAAAAGTTTTGGCCGACACATTCATTTTATATTTCAAAACACATGCGTTCCACTGGAACGTCGAAGGGCCGCATTTCTCAGCCCTGCATGAAATGTTCGGTGAGCAATATACTGAAATGTGGACAGTATCGGACGATATCGCCGAGCGCATTCGCGCGCTGGATGCTTACGCGCCGCTGAATTTAAAAGCAATGCATAGCGCGGCGACAATCGGGGAGACTGGCCAGATGCCTGACGCGATGGAGATGGTTAAGCAGCTTGCCAATGATAATCAGGCATTGGTGGAAACGATTTATCCTGTGTTGCGCGCCGCTGAAGAGAAGGGCGATGAAGCCACGGTTGATATGTTGATCGGTCGCATTAACACGCACGAGAAATACGCATGGATGCTGAACAGCACCGCCAAAGGCGCGTAAGTTTAGGCGCCTTTACTATATGTTATTAGCAGATTTTGCATAACACCCTCCTTATCCCCTATAATATGGGGGTAAGGAGGATTTTATTATGGCATTACCATTGGCATTTTACGGGGCGGCGGCTTTAGCGCCAAGCGCAGGAGCTCTCGCCTTTCGCGCGGCATCGCACCCTGCGACCATGCGCGTGACAAACGCGCTGGCTTCATCAGCCTCAACCGTCGGCACGACAATCTCAAATGGCTTCGGCGCTGCAGCGGCCGGCACAACGGCGGTTTATAACTGGCTGCGCGGTGAACCCGCACAGGCTGATATCGGGCCACAACAGACGCAAGAGCAAGTCATTGGCGATCAAGCCGATTTGCAGACGCATCCAACGTGCGATGCAAACAATCCGTTTGGCTGATAGATCATAAAATATATATAAGGGTACTTTTACGGATTGTCCGAATTGCGTCTAAATTGACGCCATTTGGCGACGTTGGCGTTATGCTCTACCAGTGTTTTGCCAAAGGCGTGGCCGCCTGTGCCGTCAGCCACGAAATAGACATAGTCGTGGGTCTCGGGATTAAGCGCGGCTTCGATAGAGGCGCGGCCGGGGTTGGCGATGGGGCCGGGGGGCAGGCCGGGGTATTTATAGGTGTTATAGGGGGAATCATATTGCAGATCTTTACGCAAAAGTCTGCGCCCGAGCGGGCCGCGCCCATCGCTTTGAATTTCGCCTTTGGTGATGGCGTAAATGACGGTTGGGTCGGTTTGCAGGGGCATGCCGCGATTTAGGCGGTTATGGAACACGCCTGAAACCTTACGGCGTTCATGGGCGACAGAGGTTTCTTTTTCGATGATGGAGGCGAGCGTTAAAATCTCGCGGACATTCATTGTGGCCGCGATTTCGGGGTAGGCTTCCATGGCTTCGGTTACGGTTTTTTCCATCGCCGCGCGCATCCGCTCGATCTTGTCGGCGCGGCTGTCACCTTTTTGGAAATTGTAGGTTTCGGGTAATAATGTGCCTTCAAGCGGAATGTCTGTGATATCGCCTTCAAGCTCCTCGACCGCGTTTAATTCTTGCACCACTTGCCAGCTTGTCAGCCCTTCGGAAATGGTGAATTGGCGCAACACAACCGCGCCGCTGGCGATCATTTCTAAAATATCTTCGGTGGAGAGGGCGGGGGGGAATAAATATTCGCCCGCTTTGAGCTGGCTTTGTTTATCGGTCAGGCGGGCGGCGAGGATGAATAGATCACTGCGTTCGATCAGGCCGCGTTCTTCAAGATTATTGGCGATTTGCGCCACGCTTGTGCCTTTTTCGATGATGAAAAATTCTTTGGCTGGATACATCCCTGGTTTAACGTAAAGGCTATATGCGTAAAGTCCCGCCATCGAAGCAGCGATCAGCATTAAAAGGCCGAAACTGAGAATAAAACCGAAAAACTTTGCCATGAGAGCCTATCCGAGCCAGCTTTTTACAAAAAGTGTGAGAATCGTGAGCGCGCCGATCAATAGCAGCAACATCGTGATAATCATCCCGCTCATGCGCCCCGCGCTGGTTTCATCGCTTTTTGAGAGGCCATAAAAATGGAGAATCCGCGACAAGACAAGCAAAGAGCCGAACATATGTAGATAAAGCGGCGCGATGGAGAGATATTCCAGCCCCATCATCAAAAGCAAGGCCAGCGGAACGGTTTCAATAAAATTGCCGTGGGCACGAACAGCTTTTTTGAGTGTTAAATGTGCGGCGCTTCCATCGCCTTCGCCAAGACCGACTTTCAGCCCATAGCGAAAACGCGCAATATTTACGATTAAAAGGATGAGAAGCAAAGCCAAAAGCGCTGTGTAAAAACTGGTGATCATGTCTTAATCTTTCCTTCTTTGTTTCATAGTGGCTTCAGTTGTTGCAAAATCAGGGTGTTTTCCTGTATAAAACAGCAAGATTAGACTATCACGATATAAAAAGAATCACAGAAATAATCAGAGGGATCAAAAATTATGAGCGCATCAAATCATCCTTTTAAAGACATGTTCTCCCGCGCAAGCCGCGGCTTGCAGACATTTTTCAGCGCCGCCGCAAAGGCCGGATCAGACTATCTGGAATCATCGCTAAGAATGCGCCAAAGCCGTTATCGTCATCTGAAAACAACGCCTGTTGCGCCAAAAACGGATGAGTCTTTAACGCCTAAGCCATAAATCTTTGTAATTTAAGACGCTTTCTTCATGACAAGGCTGGCATTTGTGCCGCCGAAGCCGAAGGAGTTTGAGAGCGCGACATCCACTTTTTTCTCGCGCGCTTTTAGGGGCGTGAGGTCAATTCCTTGGCAATCTTCAGAAACATTTTCAAGATTTAGCGTCGGCGGGATGATGCCTGTTTGCATGGCTTTGATGGTATAGATCGCCTCTACCGCACCTGCCGCGCCGAGCAGATGGCCGATGGCTGATTTGGTTGAGGACATTGAAACGCCGCCAATATCGCTGCCGAACAGGCGCTTGATGGCGGTGCACTCAATACCATCGCCAACGGGCGTTGAGGTGCCATGGGCGTTGATGTAGTCAATCTCGCTTGGCGCAATGCCCGCTTTTTTCAGCGCGCTTTGCATGGCGCGGAAGCCACCATCGCCGTTTTCGGCAGGGGATGTCATGTGATACGCATCGCCTGAAAGCCCATAGCCGATAATCTCGCCGTAAATTTTGGCGCCGCGCTTTTTGGCGTGTTCATATTCTTCCAAAACCACGATGCCCGAGCCTTCGGCGATCACAAAGCCATCGCGGCCTGAATCAAAGGGGCGTGAGCCTGCTTGCGGATCATCATTATAGCCTGTTGAGAGCGCGCGCACGGCCGCAAAGCTGGCAACGCCGAGGCGGTTGACAGCAGCTTCCGCGCCGCCTGCCACCATAACATCGGCATCATCGCTCATGATAAGGCGCGCGGCATCGCCAATGGCGTGCGTGCCGCTGGCGCAGGCTGTCACGACCGAGTGGTTGGGGCCTTTAAAGCCGAAACGGATCGAGACATGGCCAGAGGCGAGATTGATTAACATGGCAGGGTTGGCAAAGGGGGAAATACGGCGTGGCCCGCGCTCATGGAGCGTGATCGAGGTTTCATACATTGTGCCAAGCCCGCCAATGCCCGAGCCGATCATCACGCCTGTGCGGCAGAGATCTTCTTCATCTGTCGGCACCCAGCCTGAATCTTTGACCGCTTCATCAGCAGCGGCGATGGCGAAATGGATGAAGGTGTCCATTTTCTTTTGTTCTTTGGGGGCGACATAAAGATCAACGTTAAAATCGCCGTTTGTTGGTGTTTCGCTGTCTGTGCGTGGCACTTGGCCTGCAATTTGAGAGGCGATGTCGGCGGCTTCGAAAGAGGTGATCTTGGTGATCCCGCTTGCGCCTTTGGTGAGTTGATCCCAATTATGGTCAACGCCCACGCCCAAGGGGGATACAATGCCTAATCCTGTAACAACAACACGTCTCATGATCTTTGTCCTTTTGATGATATAAATCGCGTATAAAATCAATGACCCGCATAAAGATGTTCATGCGGGTCACTCAAAATTCTGTTTCAAAAGCCCGATGGCTTATTCGGCGTTTGCCTTGATAAAATCAACGGCATCGCCAACGGTCTGGATTTTCTCGGCAGCATCGTCCGGAATTTCAACGTTGAATTCTTCTTCAAACGCCATAACCAGCTCAACAGTGTCCAGTGAATCGGCGCCCAGATCGTCAATGAAGCTGGCTTTTTCGGAGACTTTGGCTTCGTCAACACCAAGGTGTTCAACAACAATCTTTTTCACGCGTTCTGCAATATCACTCATTTATCTGTACCTTTGTTTTTTATTTTTACGGAATAACTCTTATAAATAATAAGGCAGGAATTAACCACCCTTTGTCTTTAAAATCAAGCCATTTTGTTGTTTAGCTTATGAAGCGCATAAATACTAGGGCTTGCGGTCTTTTTCCCCAGAGATATTCACAGCGCCATACAAAATGATTTTAATTTTTTGGGGCATATTGATGCCTAAATCATCGCCATGCCGCCGTTAATATGCAGGGTTTGTCCTGTCATGTAGCCGCTTTCGTCGCTTGCTAGATACACGGCGGCGGCGGCGATATCGTCGCTTGCGCCCATTTTGCCCATTGGAATGGTAGCGTTGATTTTGTCTTTTTGGTCATCGGTGAGCGCCTCTGTCATGGCGGTGGCGATAAAGCCGGGCGCGATGGAATTAACGGTAATGCCGCGGCTGGCGATCTCGGCTGCCATCGCTTTGGACCAGCCGATCATTCCCGCCTTTGAGGCGCAGTAATTGGCTTGGCCGGGGTTGCCCGTCACGCCGACAACAGAAGAAATATTAATAATGCGGCCAAAGCGCGCTTTCATCATCCCGCGCTGAACGGCTTTGGCGAGTTTGAAAGGGGCTGTCAAATTGACATCAATCACCTCCTGCCATTCTTCATCCTTCATCCGCATGGAGAGATTATCGCGTGTTAACCCTGCATTATTGACCAAAATATTGATGCTTCCCATGGCCTCATTTGCCTCTTTGACGAGCGCATCAATGCCATCTGCGCTTGAGAGATCGGCAGGGAGCACATGGACGCGGTCTTTAAGCTGGGCGGCGAGTGCGTTGAGTTTTTCTTCATTGCGCCCTGAAATGCCCACTATCGCGCCTGCTTTATGCATGGCAATGGCGATATCGCCGCCGATGCCGCCTGTGGCGCCTGTAATCAGGGCTGTTTTTCCTGTGAGATCAAACATAGTGTGTTCCTCTTTTTTAATGTGTCTGTCATTTTCTGGTTTCACACTAACGCCCTCTTTTTTGCAGGGCAAGGGGGCTTTTGGGCGTCATGAACAAGAAAGCGTCATTTGATTTGACAGAATGCGGGGAGCGCGATAAATCTGGGTTTATAAAAATAAAACAGGTTTTTGGTTCAAGGGAAATAATACTATGACAGCACAACCATCATTACTGCGCACGCTTTGGTATCGTATAATGGGTGAAGCGCCTTCTCAGCAAGCGCCTGTAGAGAAAAGTGCGAAAGCGGCTTTTAACGATGAAGTTTTAAGCCTTATGCAAAAAACGGATATGTGCAAAATGCGCCTGCAAGAGCTTGGCCTTGTTCGGCTTGAGGAATCTTTCGTACATGAGATGATGATCGGCCTTATGCCTGACCCGACAGCTGAGTTTTGCGGCAATATCAAAGGCTCTTTCCTCAAACGCGGGGATGGCCCGCCGCGCGACATCGTTTTTGTTGGCCTGATTGCGAGCCAAGAGGGTGGTTATTTCACAGCCGGATTTTTCCATGATGACGGCACGACCATGCATATCAAAGGCTTTGTTCCGATTGATACATTGTTTGATTATTTTGCTGACAACGCCCCAGCCCGTATTGAAGGCGCAACGCTTGATAAAGTGGTCAATGATTTATTTGCCTCGCCAGTCTTTGCCAAGCCTAGCGAAAGCGGCCTTTTGGGGCGCAAGTCAAAATGGCTTGATAACAACCATTTTACGCGATTTAACCGTGACTAAATCCTGAATTTACAGTGATTGAATAAAGGCTTCGATCTGCTCGGGTGTGCCGACAGAGCTGGCTTCAATATCACGGTTAATGCGGCGCACAAGGCCACTCAGAACTTTGCCTGCGCCCAGCTCAACCATTTCGGTGACATCATTTTCGCCCATCCACAAAACCGATTCGCGCCAGCGCACAGAGCCTGTGATCTGATCGACCAAAAGACGGCGGATATCGCTCGGCTCGCTGATGGCGCTGGCTGTGATGTTGGTGATAATAGGCACACAAGGCGGGCGGATGTTTGTGTCCGCTAAGGCGGTGGCCATGCGCTGGGCGGCGGGCGCCATCAAGCTACAATGGAATGGCGCGCTGACAGGCAGGGCGATCGCTTTTTTCGCGCCGCGCTCTGTGGCAAGCGCAATGGCGGCTTCAACTGCGCCTTTATGGCCTGAAACCACGACCTGCCCGGGGGAGTTATCATTGGCGGCTTGGCAGACATTGTCCGCGCCGCCGCTGGCTTCATCGGCAATCTTTTTGACATCATCATAATCGAGGCCCAAAATCGCCGCCATTGCGCCGACACCAACCGGCACAGCCTTTTGCATCGCCTGCCCGCGTAATTTCAACAAACACGCCGTATCAGCAATTTCCAAAGCGCTCGCCGCCGTCAGGGCGGAATATTCCCCCAAGGAATGCCCTGCGACAAAGCCGCACATCTGCTCTAAAGATTTGCCACCTTGCTTGCGGATCACGCTGACCACCGCCATCGACATCGCCATAAGGGCGGGCTGTGTGTTTTCGGTCAGGTTAAGGTCGGCCTCTTCGCCGCTGAACATCATCTCGGATAATTTTTGCGACAGCGCATCATCCACTTCTTCAAAAACAAGGCGGGCTTCAGGGAAGGTGTCGGCGAGATCTTTGCCCATGCCGATAAATTGCGAGCCTTGGCCGGGGAATATAAATGCGCGGGTCATGTGAAGATGCCTTTTTGTCTGTTTTTGAAACGAAAATATATTGTTTCAATTCATGACGAACGGGCGCAATTGTCAAGGTTGTATTTTTCTTGATCTGTATTATTTGGGGACTGTGTTTTTGAAGGGCGTATCTTTAAAGCCTATTATGGTTTGGGCGCGCCTGAATTTTTATTGTAAAGGCTGATCTGGCTCATTACAGCGCCGAACATAATAGCGCTCCCGATAGACACGGCGATTGTGGCCGGGCTTGCCATGGCGGAAAAGGCTTCGTTTAATGTGGCAAATTCTTCGTGGCCCACGCGCTTGCTGGCTTCAACATAAGCGGCGGTGCCCATTGCGGTTAGGGCCGCGCCTGTCCATGCGGTGGCTTTGCCGGAGGCTTTGACAAATTCCATGAACAAAGCCGATCGGGGCGCTTTTTGCGCGCTATCGTCTTTTGTGGGTGTGTTTGTGTTGTCTGCCATGGTTGTTGCCCTGTTTTATCTTTATATTTTGTTTTTATTGATTCCTTATCGTTTTAACGCTTGCCTCAGATTATGGCAAGTTTTTCTTGTGGGTCGCCGTAAAACGCTTTAACAATCAAAGTTGAATATGACCACAAATCCAGCAAGGATAACCCTCGTTATGCGTATATTTTTAATTCGTCACGGCTTTTCCGAAGGGAATGAAAATCTTGATAATTACGCGCTGCGCGGCGATTCCAACATAGAGCTTACCAGAGCAGGCTGGGAACAAGCCGCCGGCGCCGGCGCTTTTTTACAGCGCTATCTCACGGCAAACCCTTCCGGCTCAAGCCGCAGCCCGCGCTTGTGGGTGAGCCCTTATAAGCGCACACGCCAAACCGCCAGCGGGCTTTTGCACGGTATGGGCGAAAACGGTCTTATTACAGAGCCTGCGCGCATTCAAGAGGCGCTGATTGAGCAAGATTTTGGGCTTTATTCTCACTTGCATGATGAGAAGAGCCGCAAGGCTTTTAGCCCGCTTATTTCCGAATTTGTCGATAAAGCGCGGGCGCGCGAGAAGTTTTTTGCCCGCTTTCCGCTGGGCGAAAGCCCTTATGATGTGCAAAGGCGCATCAAGCCGTTTTTTGAGACGATCTTTCGCGATAAGGAAAAAGGCGTTGAGGATTGTGTCTGTGTCACGCACGGCGTGACATTGCGCGCTTTTGCGATGGCGTTTTTGCATATTGATCCGGCAGCGTACGAAGACTTCCCCAACCCGCCTAATGGCGGTGTTTATGTGATTGAAGACACAAAGCAAGGGCGCTATAGCCTGCGCCAGATTTATGACGGGCAAAGCGGGAAAGAGGTCGATATTGACTGGGGCGCGGCGCTGGATGCGGGGAAAACAACCTTGCCTGAAGTGCCGTATTTTTTAAAGCGCGCGCCATAAAGTGATGGTAGGGCGCGCTAAAGGCTTGTAAATGGCGGGTTATTACAGTTTGCACTTATGAAAAAACTCATGTAGATTTTATCCTTAATAATAAAAAGAAATAAAACAGGGACGATAACTTTATGAAACAACATCTTAAAAAAATGATGATGCCGCTGGCTGTGGTCTTTTCATTGGCGGCAGGCGGGGCGGCAATGGCCGATGATAATGATGCAGAGCTTGCCTTTCAGTGCAATGCGCCTGATTTATCATCAATGAGCCTGCCGGATCGTATTGAAACCCTGATGCCGTCTAATGTTTTTGTATCTAATCTTGTTTCACCTGCGCCAGGCGCACCGCCACAAGCCAGTGGTCTTGGTAGTGGCTTTATTGTTGATAGCGAGCGCGGTTATATTTTAACAAATAATCACGTCATTGACGGCGCGGCCGAAATTCGCGTGACATTTTATGATGATACAACCATCAATAATTTAGGGCAGGAAATTACAGCGCGCCTTTTGGGCGTTGATGAAACGCTTGATTTGGCTGTGTTACAAATTGATTTTGCCGGGCCTTTATCATGCGTGACCTTAGGCGATAGCGACCAAGTGCGCCGCGCCGACCAAGCCAGCGCGATCGGTAACCCGCTCGGCCAGGCTTTCACCTTCACCCAAGGGTATATTTCCCACACGCAGCGTAGCACAGACGGCGGCAGTGGCCTTTATGACTTTTTCCAGACAGACGCGGCGATCAATCGCGGCAATTCGGGCGGCGGTCTTTATAATATTGCTGGCGAAGTCATCGGCATGAATACTGCCATTTTATCCCAAAGCGGCGGCAGTATCGGTATCGGTTTTGCAACCCAATCAAACGACATTGCCGAAGTTGCCAATGACATCATTCTATATGGCATGGCGCGCCGCGCTGGCCTTGGTGTACAAATTCAAGATATTACAGACGATATTGCCAATGCGATGGGGCTTCAGAGCGGTGTTGGTGTCATAATTTCGGGCGTCGTGCCGGATGGCCCTGCCGATTTTGCAGGTCTTCGTGCGTCCGACATTATCTTGGAAGTCGAAGGCGTTGAGATGAACACGACCAATGAGCTGGCGCGAACAATCTCACGCTTTAACCCAACCGACCGCATCGCGATCAAAATTATGCGTGATGGCGCGTTGCAAACGATTGAAGTTGCGTTAATGGACCGCGAAGCGGCGCTGAATGTTGAAGACGAAGACAATCCTGAACGCACGCCGCGTTTGCCTGTGCCGATGCCGTAAGCGCTTCTTTTTAAAAAACGATAGAACACAAAAAAAGCCCCGCATGATACGGGGCTTTTTGAATTTTTTATGCGCTTTTAAAAGTTAAGCGGCTTTTTTCGCTTTGTTATCTAAGGCTGTCTGTGCCTGTTTTGCAATCGCGGCAAAGTCTTTTTCATTGTGAATTGCAATGTCGGAAAGAACCTTACGGTCAAGCTCAATGCCTGCCAGTTTCAAACCATGCATGAATGTGCTGTATTTCATGCCATTCAAGCGGGCGGCCGCATTGATACGCTGTACCCAAAGGCGACGGAAATCGCGCTTTTTGTTACGGCGGTCACGATAGGCGTACTGACCTGCTTTTTCCACGGCCTGTACGGCGGCGCGGAATGTGTTCTTGCGACGACCCCAATATCCTTTGGCGGCCTTGATAACTTTACGGTGTCTTGCATGGGCGCGAGGGCCCCCTTTGGTCCGTGCCATTATTGACCTCCTGTTTTCGTTTGGGCTGTATTCGTTTGCGCTGCATCAGCTTCAGATCTGGATGTTTTTTTCTTCTTTTTACGGCTGTAAGGTAACCAGTTACGCAAAATTGTGTTGGCATCAATATCATTCAGAATGTGAAGGCCGCGTGCTTTGCGTTTCATGGATTTTGGCTTGTTCATCTGCATGTGACGCATAAATGCGTTACCCGCTTTGACCTTGCCTTTGGCCGTTACTTTGAAGCGCTTTTTGGCGCTACTTTTCGTTTTCATCTTCGGCATTTCAATCTCCTTTATATAAAGAATTATCTTTCAAAACAGTGAGGCAGCCGATCGTTTCGCCAACTGTTTTATTTTGGAAGTGAACCTTATTACGCGCCTGTGGATGAAAAATCAAGTTTTATTTGTGCGTGCTTTGTGTTTTGCTTTCTTGTGTGCGTTCAGATGCCACGCAGGCTTCGCGCCATGAGGCGCGCGGCGCGCTTGCGCCGATTAGGGGTGCTTAATTTTGGTTTGGGGACACAATTTTCGCTTGCCCCTCCGCACTTCGCGCGCGCCTTAGGCCTTTTTGCTCTCTTGGGGGCGTTCGGCGAGGGGTTGGCTGTATTGGGCTTCTAAATCCCACGGGAAGTGGATCCATGTATCTTGAGAGACTTCGGTGATGAAGCTGTCTGTGGTGCTAATTCCTTCGGGTTTGGCGTAGATACAGCCATAATGGGCGGCGGGGAATTTTTCGCGCGCAATTTTGAAGGTACTGCCTGTATCGACCAGATCATCAATCACAAGCCAGCCGCGGCCATCGCCGATATTTTCAGGCGCTTTGATGATTTTGGCTGTGCGCTGGTTTTGGTGGTCATAAGATGAAATACAAAATGTTTCGATTAGTTTGATATCAAGTTCGCGCGCGACAATACAAGCCGGCACAAGCCCGCCGCGTGTGATGCCGATAATGCCTTTCCAGCCGCCTTCGGCTTCAATGCCGTTGGTCTTGGCCAGATCAAGCAAACGCCACGCTAAGGCTTTACCGTTACGGTGTAATTCGTCCCACGAAACCGGAAAATCTTTTGACATTGCGAAAAAGCCCCTTTTGATTTGTCTTGTTTTTTGCTTACTATGCTTTTTATAAGGATTTCCAGCACAATATCAAAGAGAAAAAAGCGAGCTTCCTATGGTACGGCCTAACAATTTGAAAAATATTGAACTCACCGGCACGCGCGGCAAAATTGCCCGCTTCATTGAACATCATTCATTCATCAATTTTATTGCTGGCCTCATTATCCTGAACGCGATCACGCTTGGCCTTGAAACATCGGATGCGGTCACGAACATGGCGGGCGGTTTCTTACTGGTGATCGATCAGATCATTTCATGGATTTTTGTCGCTGAAATAACCCTCAAGCTCTACACATACCGCTTGTCTTTTTTTCGCGCGGGGTGGAATGTTTTTGACTTTTTGATTGTCGGGATATCGCTTTTGACCGCGGGCGGCGCGCTTAATATTTTGCGGGCGCTGCGTATTTTCCGCGTTCTGCGCCTCATGTCGATTGTTCCGCAAATGCGGCGCGTTGTGACCGCTTTGTTTTTGTCCTTGCCGGGGATGACATCAATTGTCGCGGTTTTGATGATTATTTTTTATGTCGCCGCTGTGCTGGCAACCAAAATATTCGGCGCTGACGCTGACCCTGCGATGGAGGCTATGTTCGGCACAATCGGCTCGTCCATGTATACGCTGTTTACGGTGATGACGCTTGAGGGGTGGTCTGAAAATATTGCCGAGCCGACCATGGAAATTTTCCCGTGGGCGTGGGCGTTTTTTGTGCCGTTTATCATTATCACAAGCTTTGCAGTGCTGAATTTGTTTATCGGTATTATCGTTGATGCGATGAATATCATTCAGGGCAAAGATTTGGAAAAAGAGGGCGATGATATTATCGCCGAAACCCACAAACAAACCGAAATTATTCATCAGGATATTGATGTTTTGCGCGCAGAAGTGGCTGAGCTTAAGGCTTTACTTGTAAAAGCGCTTAAATAGGCTCGGCGTCTTTAAAGGGCATCAGCGCGAGCGAATCGATTAACCACAGCCCCGCATCTGATTCGGTCAGGCGATAGATCGCTGTGATCGTGTCGCCGTCTTTGGAGGTGAAATCGACTTTTTGAATGATGTTTTTGCCGATGCGCTTATTGTTTGTGAATTCAAAGCTTTTGTGAAAATAAACGGGGCGGAAATTAAACCGCATCTTGTTTAAAAACTCTTTTGAATCAGCGATTTTCTTTTGGTTTTGAAATCTCTTCGTGGTGGTTTGCATGGCGTTTTCCGCGTCACGATCTTTGATGGCAGTGATTTGGCGCATGATGAGATCACGGGCAAATTCGGAGGAGAGCGCGCTGCGCGTTGCCTGATTTTCCGCATTACTCTTCTGGGGGTCTTGAATATTTTGTCTCTCTTGTAAACCCGTTGAGATATTTTGAGTGGAGACATTTTGAAGCGTATTATCGGCGCTGGCGCCAATGGCAACAAAGGTGACCATCAGACAAAATGTACAAAGGCCAAACACAAAGGCGGTACTCTTATCCAGCCGTTTTTTCATAGATCGCGCCTTTTTTTCGTAAATAAACTTTACTAACTTTAGCGTGATAATCTTAAAAACGGCTTAATGGCGGGGCTTTTATTACTGCCCGATGATGATATTGTAATAGGTGAAACGCTCGGTGTCGTCATCGCGCACGCACAAAGAAGGCCAGCCGAAGCAATCCGCACAATTGGCACTGCTGAACTCGATGTTCGATGAGGCGGTGGAAACGGCGGATGAAAACAAAAGCTGGTTTGTTTCGCCGCCCAGTGTCGGGATGGTGGGGCTTCCTGTCAGGCGTTCATTGATTCGGGCGCAGACGTCACGGCGGATTTGGTGCGCGCTTAAAATAACATCGTCGCCCGCGCTGTCTGTCCAGCTGACATTATTAAAGCGGCCTAAATACCAGCCTGCGGGCGGGTCTGTGTCAATTTGAGCGGCCACTTCAGCGCGCAAGGGCGGCAAAGAAACGCCGCCGCCTTGAGGGTGGAAGACCTTGGCGAAAAACGGACGGTCTTCGAATGTGGGGTCAGTGCTTGGCATGAATAAAAGATCGTCAATTTCAGTGCCGCTCCAGACCATTTGCTCAATGGATTGCTGAACTCTGGCGCTGGTTTGTTGCAAGCTGCTGGCGGCAATCTCGATACGCTCCTCGCTTAAGGCTTCGCTTTCGCCGCCATCATTTTGGCGGCTCATCACAAAGCTGAGCGCGGCGAACAAGGCGACGACGATCAGCACATAGACCATCGCGTTGCCTTCGTCTTGTGCGCGCTTTAAAGGCTTATCGGAACTTTTCTTTTCGGCCTGCCGTGTCATAATGCTATGGTATCCAAACATATATTTAACAAAGAAGTAGTGTCCATGATTCTTGACCCTTTATCAATATTTTTAGGCCTTTTGGCGGGGGCGTTGCCCGTGCTGTTGATTATGGGCGTTCTTTTGATGCGCGCGCAAAACGACAAGGCGGGGCTTATCAAAGATCTTGAGCATGAACGCGCCGGGCGCGAAGAGCTGGGGAATTTGTTCTCGCTCACCGCCCAAGAAGCCTTGCAAAAAAACAGCGAGCAGTTTTTGGCGCGCTTTGGCGAACTGGCACAAGAAAAGATCAAACAAGCCAAAACCGAAACCGCGCACGAGCTTGAAAAAAAGCATATGTCGATCGCCGAGCTTGTAAACCCGATCCGCAAACAGCTTGAAAGTTTGGGCGGCGCGGTGGAGCAGATCAAAGGCACGGACATGGCCTTGAGGGAAGATCTCACCAAGCTCGGCAAAGAAACCGCGCGGCTGGTCGGGGCATTGCGCGACCCTGCGGCGCGCGGGCGCTGGGGCGAGTTTATTTTAGAAGGCTTGCTCGATAAATCAGGCCTGATGAAAGGCGTGCATTATGAAACGCAGGTTAGCGTCGGTGGTAGCGAAGGTCGCCAGCGGCCGGATGCGATCATTCGCTTGCATGATGGGTTTCATATTGTGGTCGATGCCAAAGCGCCGCTGAACCGCTTTGTTGATAAGCTTGGCGAAACCATGACGCCCGAGGAAATGCAAAAACTTATGGGCGAGATTGCCAAATCGGTGCGCGATCATGTGCGGGCATTGGGCCGAAAAAATTATTGGGAAAATGTGGAAAGCCCTGATTTTACCGTGATGTTTTTACCGTCCGAGCATTTGTTCAGCGTTGCGCTTCAGGCTGACCCCGGGCTGGTTGATTATGCCGCTGAAAACGATATCGTGATCGCCTCGCCCACGCTGATGATGTCGCTCCTTCGTGTTGTCGGCTTAAGCTGGCGGCAAGTGGATTTGGCGCAAAATGCGCAGGAAATTTCGGCGCGGGGCGCGGATCTATACAAACGCCTCAGCGCTTTTGGCACGCATTTAGAGCGTATCGGCAAGGGGATCGGCGGGGCGATGGACAATTACAACAAAGCCATCGGCTCGCTTGAGCGTAGCGTTATGCCCGCCGCGCGTAAGCTTAAAGAGTTGAACGCCCAAGGCGTGACCAGCGGCGAAATGCCTGAAATTGATATGTTAGAAGCAATGCCGCAAAAGCTGCAATCGGATGATTTTTCCGCGACGAGCGACGAGGATGCGCCTCAAGAGCCCAAAAAGCAGGCTTGACCCGCGCGGCTCAGGGCGATAAATATTTCATCATGAGTGCATATACTATTATCAACGTTCCCGATCCTGTTTTAAAGGAAGTCGCCGCGCCTGTCGGGCAGGTGAATGATATCATCCGTGCGCAAATGGATGATATGTTGGAGACAATGTATGATGCGCCGGGCATCGGCCTTGCCGCCAATCAGGTGAATGTGCTGAACCGGGTGATTGTTATGGATGTTGATTTTCGCGAAGAAGATGCCGCCAAAAACCCGATCTGTATGGCCAACCCCGAAATTATCTGGAAATCTGATGATGTCAGTGTGATGGAAGAAGGCTGCTTGTCCATCCCCGGTCAGTTTGCCGAAGTGCGCCGCCCTAAAAGCGTACGGGTGAAATATCTGGATTATGATGGTAAAGAAGCCGAAATTGAGGGCAGTGATTTGCTTTCGCATTGTTTGCAGCATGAAATTGATCATTTAAATGGCGTTTTGTTTGTTGATTATCTCTCAAAACTGAAGCGCGATATGATGATTAGGCGCGTGAAAAAAATGACCCGTGATGGTGGCGCGCTACTGTAAACATGCAATTTGTTGACAAAGCACCCTGAATTATGTTTATTTACATAATTATTTCAATCAGGGGTGCATATCATGACAAACCAAGCCAAAACAGACAGCGAAACCCAAAGCCCAAAATCTTGGGGCGCGCGCATAGCCGAACTTTTTACCTTTTTAGCGCGCCACGCAGACACACTGCCCGAGCCTATTGTGAAACACGTTGATTTTCAAAGCTTTATTGCGCTGTGCGGCTTGCAAGCATATGAGAAAGATTTTGACAAAGAGGGTAGCCATACATTTGCGTTGATGGAACTGGCCTCGCAAACACCGATTATTGTAACGGCCGACATTGAAAAACAGGATGGCTATAAAAACGTGTCCCTGCGGCTGATTGCGCCTGATTTTGATCGCGCGATTATAAACAATCGAGAATTTCAGACCTCTTTGCCGCGCGCGACATTGGTATTTGATCTGCCTGATTTACCGCCAAAAGAAAATAGCGCGTTTAATGACCCCAAAGTCGTCTCGCTCTTCCCGCAAATAGACCCGCCGCGCCAACTTACATTGCGCGGGCTGGTGGAAGAAGACAATATCTGGCTTTCCAGCGGCGAGAATGACAGACCCGTGACCCAAGGCGCGCTCAACTGGTTTTCCTATCAAACAAGAACCGCTATGGAACTGGCAACGAGCGCACAAAGCGCACCGAAACAACAGGCCACAGACCCAAATTCGTTTCTAATCTTTGACGATCCGCAGCCTTAAACTTTAGGACTTTTTCTTCCAGATCGCCCCTTCAGGCGTGTCTTCAATAACAAAGCCGAGAGCGGCCATCTCGTCACGGATTTTGTCGGCGGCGGCGTAATCTTTACGCGCGCGCGCTTCATTGCGTGCCTCTAACATCGCGTTGAGCTTTTCTGTGTCAATATCGCCCGTCTCTGTCTGGCCATAGCCAAGCCATGAATCAGGATCAGCCTGCAATAGCCCTAACAGATGCCCGCATTTGATAAGTTGTGCTTTTAAAAGCGGCGTGCGCTTGGCTGCGGCTTGTTTGGAAAGCGCGATGAGTGCGGCGAAGGCTTTGGGGGTGTTGAGATCATCATAAAGCGCGCTGATGAAATCATCAGGGAAGGGCGCGTTTTCTTCAATCGCCACATCATCGAGCGCTTTTAAGGCTTGATAGAGCCGATCTAAACAGGCTTTTGATTGGTTGATCGCGTTTTCCGACCAGTCAAGCGGCTGGCGATAATGCGCTGATAAAAGTGTCCAGCGCAAAATTTCGCCGTCAAAATGGTCTTTGAGTTCATGCACAAGCGCAATATTGCCGATGGATTTAGACATTTTCTCGCCATTGACCGTGACAAAGCCGTTATGCACCCAGACTTTGGCAAATTCGGATAAATCCTCTGTGTGGCCATGCGCGCAGCAGCTTTGGGCGATTTCGTTTTCATGATGCGGGAATTTTAAATCCGCCCCGCCGCCATGAATATCAAACGGCAAGCCGAGATGCTTTTCTGCCATCGCCGAACATTCAATATGCCAGCCCGGGCGACCAAAGCCAAACGGACTATCCCAGCCCGGCTGATCGCCAGTGCTGGGCTTCCAAAGGATAAAATCAGCCGCATCTTTTTTGTAAGGCGCAATTTCTACCCGCGCCCCCGCCACCATATCATCGCGCGAGCGGCGCGATAAGCCGCCATAAGCGGGAAAGGAGGGGACATGAAACAGCGCATGACCATCTTTAACGTAGGCATGGCCGCGCTCAATCAGGCGCTCAATCAGGGCGATCATCTCGGCGATATGCTCTGTCGCGCGCGGCTGGATGTCGGGCTTGTTTGCGCCCAAAGCGGCCATATCTTCATTGTAAATACGGCCATATTTTTCAGTGATGGCGGCAATCTCTTCGCCGCGCTCATTCGCGGCATTGATGATTTTGTCGTCAATATCGGTGATGTTAGAAACATAGGTGACATTGTCATAGCGCGTGCGCAAAACCCGCGCGAGCTGGTCGAACACCACCGCCATGCGGGCATTGCCAATATGGGCGAAATTATAAACCGTTGGGCCGCAGGCATAAATGCGCACATCGTTTTCGCGGATCGGGGTGAACACTTCTTTTTTGCCACTGAGCGAATTATATAGTACCAATTCCATAAGGATAATTTTCTGCTGTTGTCATTTATAAGGCTTAGGTTCACAAAATCATGGTGAAAAGTAAAGAAACAAATATCACAGCGGCGCGTTCGGCTTCTGTTTCTATCCGCACAAGAATGTTTGTGGATGCAGGCGCGCGCGATGTGCGTGAGTGTGAAATTGTCGCCTTTGACGGGCTTGAAGACGGCAAAGAGCATGTGGCGCTGATATACCCTGCCCCAAAAGGCGCAAATCCAGAGGCCGCGCCGCTGGTGAGGATACATTCGGAATGTTTAACCGGCGATGTGCTTGGCTCTGTGCAATGTGATTGCGGGGCGCAGCTGAACGAGGCCAAGCGCAAAATGCGCGAGGGCGGCGGAATTTTGCTATATCTGCGCCAAGAAGGGCGCGGCGTGGGCTTATATCAAAAGCTGCAATCCTATAAAATTCAGAACGAGCAAGGGCTTGATACATTTGAAGCGGGCAAAAAACTCGGCCATCAAGACGATGTCCGTAATTTCCAAATCGCCGCCGACATGCTCGCCGCGCTCGGCATAAGCGAGGTGCAGCTCCTCACCAACAACCCGCAAAAAGTACAAGCTCTGCGCGATCAAAACATAAATGTCAGCAAAATCATCCCCACCGGCTATTTCGCCCGCCCCGCCAACCAGTCATATTTAGACGCCAAACACAAAAAAGGTCATGTGCTTTTAAAACCGCGCGAGGATTAAGGGAGAGACAATGCAAAATGTCTATATTTTACATGGCTGTTGCGACCAAGAGGAGTTTGAAGACACGCACGTCCCCTCCGGCTCAAACGCGCATTGGTTTCCGTGGCTGCAAAAGCAGTTGATCGTCAAAGGCTATAATTGCCAAACCCCCGAAATGCCCACGCCCTATAAGCCAAGCTATCATGTCTGGAAGGGCTTGTTTGCAAACTATCCGTTGGACGCGCAAACAATCTTGGTCGCTCATAGCTGTGGCTGTGGTTTTTTGCTGCGCTATTTAAGCGAAAACCCGCAAAAAATTAAAAAGCTGATTCTGGTTGCGCCATGGCTCGACCCAGAGCGCGTCATGGGCGATTTCCTGAAATGCACGCTTAACCCTGATCTGGCCGCCATCATCGATGAAATTCATATATTCTATTCCGAAGACGAACCCGTAAACGGCGTTGGGCAAACTGTTGATCTCATCCGCCAAACATACAAAAACACAAAATACCACGGCTTCAAAACCCACGGCCATTTCTGTTTAGAGGAAATGGGAACAGATGCGTTTCCAGAGTTGCTGGATGTTATTGGGTGATAAATTCCTGAATATCGCTTTCCTGATAACCGAGCAAACGGCCAATCATAATGTCGCAGGATGCATCGTTTGGGATAAGGCCTTCATGCATATTTTTACGAAGCCATAAAAAGGCGTGCGCTCGCCAGCTTTCATTGGGCTGGGTGAAGCAGACATGGCGGGTTATCTTGCCGTCTTTTACGGATTTTGTTTCTTGAGAAAACCTTAAAAAACGACCCTGCACGACATAAGGTGCAAAAGCATTTTCAGGGATAATGCCCTCTAAAATCAGGCCGCTTAGCGGAACAACATCCCCAAACGCCGCCATCGGCTTTTCACCCGCCAGCATTAATTTCAGTTCTCTGCCTTCGTGTGGAGCAATCATGAAGTTTTTACTACCAACTTGTTATATTTACTAAAGTCTTATGCTCAGTCAGGAACACAACACTATTGAGTTCGCTGACGATAATAAAGCTGATAGTTTTAAATATTTATTAATATGCTCCCTTCATAATAAATTTAGAATTTTTTATTATGAAAATAATATTATTCATTGTAGTGTGCTATTATGTTTTGTATAAAGTGATTTGATTTTGAAAGGAGTAAAAACACAATGAAAAATTATTTATTTGACGCAATGTCAGATTTTATATCTTCTTTTGACGGCGAAAACATAAGATATCATTCGAGTGAAAAAAAGCTCCAAGTCCTTATTGCTCAGGTTCAAAATGGACCAGAGCGTGATTTTATGAATTTTTCCCATGATATGTACACTGCGATAAGGCAAGAAAATGAGCGCAAAGAAAGAATCTCGAGCTAAGCAAGCCCCTGCCTCTAAAAAAGGTTCTTCTAATCAAGATCTGGAAGACGTTCAAGGGAAATTAGAAGAACTTGACCCGAAGGATAAAAAGTTAGTTTCGTTGATATTACAAGAAACGCGATCATCTTATCGTGGGCCTCTTCCGACTGCAGAGCAATTTTCAATATATGAAAAATCATGTCCAGGTGCAGGAAAACGCATTCTTAAATACATGGAAAAAGAGCAACAGACTAGACATGGTCTGGACACTAAGGCAATTTCTGCAACCATAAATGAGACCAAACTAGGGCAAATTTTAGGGTTTTCAGTGATGATTGCACTAATTATCTTGGCTGCGTTTGTTGCGTACTTTACTGACAACCCATGGCTCGCTGGAGCGATAACATTTTTATCTGCAGGGACGACTGTTGCTAATAAATTAATTGATGGTCGTTCTAATGATGATAAACCGTCGCGCAATAAAAAATCTTAAAGTCTTAATCCCGCAATAGCTCATTAATTCCCGTCTTCGAGCGTGTCCGCTCATCTACCTGTTTCACGATTACGGCGCAGGCTAGTGAGGGGCCGGGGCTGCCGTCTGGTAAGGTTTTGCCGGGGAGTGTGCCGGGGACGATGACGCTGTAGGGCGGGACGGAACCTTGGGTGATTTCGCCCGTGTCGCGGTTGATGATTTTGGTGGAGGCGCCGATGAACACGCCCATTGAGATCACCGCGCCTGTGCCGACATGCACGCCTTCGGCGATTTCGCTTCTGGCGCCGACAAACACGTTATCTTCGATAATCACGGGGCTGGCCTGCAGTGGCTCCAGCACGCCGCCGATTCCTGTGCCGCCTGAAATGTGGCAGTTGGCGCCGATTTGGGCGCAAGAGCCGACAGTCGCCCATGTGTCGATCATTGTGCCTGCGCCGACATGCGCGCCGATATTGATGAAACACGGCATCAGCACCGCGTCTTTATCAACAAACGAGCCGCGCCGCACGAAACAGCCCGGAACGGCGCGAAAGCCGGCGGCTTTGAAATCTTCGCCTTGCCAGCCTTCAAACTTCATCGGCACTTTATCCCACCATGGCGCGTTGTTTGGCCCGCCGCTCATGACCGCGTTCGGGTTCAGGCGAAACGAGAGCAAAATCGCTTTTTTGACCCACTCATTGACTTGCCACGCATCGGGCCCACCTGTGTTGCTGCCTTCGGCGTTTTTGGGGCTGGCCACGCGTAAAGCGCCGCTATCGATCATGCCGATGATATGATCAACCATATCGGCCAGTGTTGCTTTATCTTGGATATTATCGCGGTTTTCCCACGCTTCGTTAATCGCGGCGGCGAGGGTGTTTTGATCCAGTTTCATGGCTTGTTTCCTTTTTTGATGATCGCTATTTCTTTGCCGCACGATAGCGATTATGATGTTGCTATGCTACGAAAAAAACAAAATATGCCAAGCCATTACCCTTCCTGCACGATTGTTTGGGATACGCTCTCTTTGATCGAATGGGAAAGGATGATGGCGCAGATTCCGCGTGTTTCCTTGCTTCAAAGTTATGATTACAGCATTGCGGCGCGCCGCTTTTATGGGCAGAAGCCGCGCTGGGGCGTGATTCAAATCAATGGTGAAAATGCAGGGCTGGTGCAGATGATGGAAAGCGGCCTGCCTGTGCCGTTTACGAAGCGTTACTTGCTGCATGTGATGATGGTCGATAATGCGCCGCTCTGGCTTCCCGGTTTTGGTTCGGCCATCCATGTATCAGTGTTTTTTAGCGCGCTCAATGATTTATACCCTGCGCGCGCTGGTCGCTGGCGACGGGTTTTGCCGAATGTGGAAGACTCGCCTGTGGCTGTTAAGTTTATCGAAAAAGCGGGTTTCTCTCGCAAGGATGCGCCGCCGCACCACACCATTTGGCTCGATTTACGGCCTGATCTTGAAGCTTTGCGCGCAGGGCTTTTGCAAAAATGGCGTAATATATTGAACAAGGCTGAAAAAAGCGATCTGCGGGTGAGGTGTGATGATAAGGGCCACGATTTTGCCGCATTCATTATGCATTATAAGGCCGATATGGTGATGAAGGATTATCGCGGCGCTTCGCCCAAGCTTATGGCGCTTTTGGGCGCGCAATTTTTAAAGCGCGGGAATTTGCTGGTTTTAACGGCTTATAAAGACATTCGTGACACAAATAATGCGACAGATAATCAGACATTGGAGAACGACCCTATCGCTGGTATTATTATTTTATGCCACGGCAAAAGCGCGACCTATCAGGCGGGCTGGAGCGGGGATGAGGGGCGGCAATATGGCGCGCATAACTTTCTTTTATGGCGCGCGATCGAGATTTTAAAGAGCAAAGACATTACGGATTTTGACCTTGGGGGCATTAATGAAAACGGCGCAAAAAACATCAAACATTTCAAAAGCGGGCTTGGCGGCGCGGAGATTACTTATGCGGGGCATTATGTTTAAAGTTTTGGCAGCAAGCTTGATTGTTCTCAGTGGCGCGGCGCATGCCGCCAGCCCAGAAACGCACAAACAAACCATGACCTACCAGCTTTATGCTGGCGGTATTCATGCGGTGGAGACGGAAATTGAGCTGGATTATAAAAGCAGGGATCGCTATAGCCTGCAGCTTGATGCCAAAACACGCGGGTTTTTGGGCAAGGTTGCGCCGTGGAACGGGCGGTTTGAATCCCACGGTTGGCGCATGGATGATGGTTATCGCCCCCAAATCCATAAATCATCGGCGATTTGGCGTAAAGAGGAAGAGATTAAAGAATATAGCTATAATAAAAACGGCGGTTTTGACAAGCTGACCATCACCGAAGACGGGCAGGATCGATCTCCTTCGAGCCTTGATGATGCGCTGGTGCAAGGCACGACAGATGCGTTGACAGCCGCGCTGGAGGCGATGCAAATGGTCGGTTCAGGGCAAGAATGCAGCGGTGAATCCGAAGTGTTTGATGGCAAGCGCCGTTTTAAAATGGTGTTTCGTGATGCGGGCGAGGAGATGCTGAATCGCACGCGCTATAATGTATTTGAAGGGGCGGCGCGGCAATGTGAGGTCGAAGTTGTGCCTGTTTCAGGCGCATGGCACAAAAAACCACGCGGCTGGGCTTCGATTCAAGAGCAAGGGCGCGCAAAAGGTAGTTTGCCGACCATCTGGCTTGCCAAAAT
>Ga0307934_1000041_pt1 | contig 91361 bp, 91 predicted proteins | sample OrgLakmetageno90_FD_201838 | JGI IMG/M metagenome (GOLD analysis project Ga0307934, IMG submission 201838) | Saline water microbial communities from Organic Lake, Antarctica - #90 | ecosystem: Environmental > Aquatic > Non-marine Saline and Alkaline > Saline | place: Antarctica: Organic Lake...
TGCTCCGCCGGTAGGATTCGAACCTACGACCAATCGATTAACAGTCGAGTGCTCTACCGCTGAGCTACGGCGGAATGTGTAGCCTATTGCTTCCGCAACGATAAGTATCTTATCACAACAATATTGTATTGAAAAGAGTCTAATTATTGTTTTTATAACTTCCTCTGATATACTCAAAAAGAACTTGAACCCTATATAAAAAAATGAAAAATAGAATATATCACATCTGTATTACAGGTGGACCATGTGCTGGAAAAACTTCACTTTTTAGCTATGCACTAAGATCCCTTGCCGACTTTGGATACAAAGTATTTATTGTAGAAGAAGCCGCAACACAAGTAATAATGACAGGACTTGATCCTGGGTCTATTAATCAAAAAGATTTTCAGAGAATTATTACAAGCAGAATCTGCGCAAATGAAAATATGATTACAAATATGATTACGTTATGGAACAATATTTATGATAATAAAATTATTGTTTTGTACGACAGAAGTCATACAGACTCATCGGCATATTGTAACTCATATAGTGATTATGTAGACTTGCTATCTGAAGTTGGACTAACTCCTCAAGAAGAAATTGATAAGTTTGATAAAGTTATACATCTTGTGACAGCAGCAGATGGTGCTGAAGGATTCTATAATCTCGACAATCCTGCTCGTTATGAAACTCCAGAACAAGCTCGTTCTACAGACTTAAAAACTCGACAAGCTTGGAGCACGTGCTCACACCTTCGTTTTGTTGGAAATAATCAATCATTTAATAAAAAGATGAAGGAAGCACTTGGCCACATATGTCACACAATCGGAATTCCAAAACCAGTAGAGATAGAGAGGAAATGGATTATTGATAAATTTGTTACAGAAAAAATTCTAAAAAATAATGGAATTGATGTAATAGGTACAGTTGATATCGAACAAGTCTATCTGCCTCAAGGAAGGATTCGAAAAAGACATTTGCAAAACAGTACATATTTTCTAACTCACAAGAAAGAAATATCCTCTGGAGTTAGAATAGAGACAGAAGAAAGGATTGATTATGATGTGTATAATGCTCTATTTAATCAAAGACTTAAGACTCATGGAATCATCAGAAAGAAAAGAATCAATTTTGAATACAAAGGACAATGGTTTGAATTAGATACTTTTGATAATTCAAGCATTCAACAAATATTAGAACTTGAACTTACTGATATAGACAATGCTGTACAATTACCAAATTTCCTTGGTAATTGTACAGATGTAACAGATAATAAAGAATTCTATAATGAGAATATATCTCGAAGAATATCTTAATTAAAAACAAGACGGTTGTACTTTAATACAACCGTCTTTTATTTAAATAAAAAAAACCTCTTCAAAGCAATTAAGCTTTGAAGAGGTTGATAAATAGAAGGCTTCAAACTACAACAGACTGTCTTTCGACCATCTGACTATATTCTGAACAATTTTCCAAGAGATTCTTGTGATTCCCTGTAGATTTAATTTTACCTTTATGAAGTAATATTATATTGTCCGAATCCTGAACAATAGTGAGTCTGTGAGCAATCATTATGATAGTTTTTCCAGAAGATTTCATCTCTTGGATTATCTCACGAATTTTAAACTCACTTTCTGCATCAAGATCAGATGTTGGCTCATCCATTAAAATTAGATTAGCCGACTCTTTCAGAAGTGCTCGAGCAAATAGGATTCTCTGTCTCTCTCCTCCTGATAATTTTCTTCCATTCTCTCCAATACTTTTATGAAGACGATTATTAAGATGCGAAAGACCAAGTCTCTCTAATACGCCATAAATCTTCAGATCAGATACATCCTCATTAATACCAAATGTAAGATTAAGTCTTAAAGACAAATCAAACAAAAGTTTTTCTTGAGGAATATATGCAATCTGAGAAAGATAATTATTAGGATCCATGTTTGACAAATCTACACCATCTCCAATCTTTATACTCCCATTACTAGGACGAATTCCTTGTAATAATAATTTAAAGATTGTCGACTTCCCTGCTCCAGACTCTCCGATGAATGAAACAAAGCTTCCAGGATTAATATTAAATGAAATATTCTCTAGAGCATGATCACTATCATCTTTTTCATAAGCATATGAGACATTATTGAATTCTACAGAACCTTTGGCAAGCCATGTTTTAGACTTACCTCCAATTTCATCATTTGTCTCAATTAACATATCAAGAAGATTATCTATAGAAGCAATATTATTCATCACATTTCTCAACATCCCTGTTGATCTACCAAGATTTTTAACAACCCTACTAAACCAAAGAAACATTATGAAGAAGTCTCCTGTAGTAAGTCCGCCAGTTTTTACCATTACCACACTTAATGCAGTAACAAATATAATACTAATTGACCCACCAAGATCCAAAAATGTCTCTCTTGTGCACATTCCCCAATACATTTTCTTTCCATGATTATGAACCTTCTTCTTACGGTACATGTGTCTAATATTAAGACTCTGTCCAGATGCTACTTTTATTTCTTGGCTATTTCTGATTAAATCAGAATATTCTCCAAAATATCTGTGTCCTGATTCATTCCATTTAAGAATTGGTCTTTTATAATTTTTCCAATACAAGGCCACACCTATTCCATAAAGAATAGTTACACCTAATGCAATAAATCCAAAAATATGATTCTTGATAAAAAGAAAAATAATAGTTGTAATTACTAAAAAAGCTGTGGGCACTATCCAAAAGAATGTTTCAAAGATTAGATTTTTTAGAGCGTTAAACCCTTTTTGCATCTTACTTATCCTTTTTCCTGTGTGTCCTCTCATAAAGAAGCTCATTGGCTTATTACCAAGCTCTCTAAGCGTCTTAGACTGAAAATCCTCAATAAAATTAAAGGTGACCTTCTGAATATCATATCTTTCCGAAATCAACTTTACTAATGAGGCTAATATTTCTACAAGTAGATATATTATAAGAATATTCACAAAGAATTCATAATTCAATCCTGAATTAAGTCCGTCTGATATCTTCCCTATCAATATTGCAGGAATAAGAGTTAATGATTGAATAATTAATGATGATATCAGGATTACAATAAAACCTAATCTCACTTTCTTTGATGTATAATTATTGTATACATACTTTATTTTTTTGTTCATTTTTTTTCTGTAGTTGTGGTTTGAATACCTTTTATTTCAAAGGACGAATTTAATAAATCATACCACTTGAAATATATAGAGTCAATCATTACTTAATAGAGGTTATATTTGATATAATAATAGTTTAAAAAGTAATAATTATCTATGAACTTAAGATTAGAAAAATTTGATTGTAAAGTAATTAAAATACTAAGAAAATACTCTGATGAAATATCCAGAGGTGCTCTATTCATAATATTTGTATGGTTTGGTTTCCTTAAAACTATTGGTCTAAGTCCTGCTGCAGAACTTGTAGTAGCCTTAATGAATGAAACATTCTTAAATGGATTATCTCCTGATATGTTTCTAATTGGATTTGGGTGGTTTGAGGTTTTAATAGGTATAATGGTCCTATTTCCTAGAGTTGAAAGATTTACATTCTTGTTTATGGGATTTCATATGATGACTACAGTGATGCCGCTATTCCTTCTAACTGAAGTTGCATGGTATGCCCCATTTGTCCCTACACTAGTTGGACAGTATATAATAAAGAACTTAGCTTTGATATCAGTAGGATTGCTTCTGTTCGCTAGATTAAAACCAATGACTAAGACTCATAAGATATCTGGTGAAGAATACAAATAGACTATATAAAACTAAAAGATCCAATTCAATTGGGTCTTTTTTTATGCTACAATCCACTTAATGATAAATAAGATACAAAAAATATTAATGAGTGTTGAGGGATTAATAATACTAGCATTAGTAGCGGTTTTAGCTTCTACTACTACTTCGTACACAAGGTCTAAGATTGAAAGTGATAAAATAAAAGAAAATCTGGAATCAGAAATAGAAGTAAAAGAAAAAGAGATAATTTCAGCAAAAGATGAAATAGAATTCTTAAATGAGGAGTTGGATTTTGAAAAAGAAAGAGTTGATGATTTAGAAGATAGTTTTAGAAAAGTTACAAATACAGTAGATGACCTGGAAAAACTAAGTAAGACAGATAAAGAGTTGCTTCAAAAATACTCAAAAGTATCTTTCCTAAACGAACACTACATTCCATCAGACTTAAGAGATATAGATGATAAATATGTGTATGGAGATAGTGATATGGAAATTCATAGATCTGTGGATAAATTCCTAGATGATTTACTTGAGGAAGCAGATGATGATGACTTGGACCTACTTATAAAATCGGCCTTCAGATCATTTGGAACACAAGCAGTCCTAAAGAATAACTATCTTGTTACCTATGGATCAGGAGCAAATACGTTCTCGGCTGACCAAGGATACTCAGAACACCAATTAGGAACAACTGTTGACTTTACAACGTCTACAACAGGAACACTTACTACAGATTTTGAAAATACAGAAGAGTTTGAATGGTTACAAGATAATGCATATAAGTATGGATTTGTACTTTCATACCCTAAAGGTAATGTATATTACCAGTATGAACCATGGCACTGGAGATTTGTAGGAAAAGACTTAGCTAGAAAATTACACAGAAACAATGACTCTTTTTATGATCTGGATCAGAGAGAAATTGACGAATATCTGCTAGAAATATTTGATTAAGATATTTTGCATAGATATATCAATAACATATCCACACCTCTAATTTGATTGACTATATAACCATAAGGTGTTAATATAGTTGTTATCAAGGTTGAAGGTTGAGTTATGGAGAGTTATTTTAACTATTCTAATCACGCTTTAGATTTTGAAATTTATTAAGATAATATCTCTAAGATACTATGAACACAGGAAAAATTGCACGTGTAACGGACAAAGGTTTCGGATTCATCACATATGAAGGGAGCGATAAAGATTTATTCTTTCACGCTAACGAACTTCAAGATGTAATGTTTGACGAGCTTAAGGAAGGAGACGACGTAACTTTTGAAATAGCTGAAGGACCAAAAGGTCTTAACGCTGTACAAGTTGCTAAAGCTTAATACACAATATATAAACAAAAAACACCTTTAAAAAGGTGTTTTTTGTTTATATATTTACTATGGTGGATAAGTATAGGGTAAAAAAAGCATTAATCTGTTAAAATATTAATATTAATCAATAAATAATTAAAAATGACAGATCCTCAAATACTTCAAATATTTGGTTTAATATATCTATCAATGGGATTAGGTATGTCTTTAAACCAAAAGTTTTATAAATCACTACTGGGTAATTACAAAGACAATCCTGCCATGACTTACCTAACAGGGCTAATTGTATTTGTATTAGGTTTTATAATTGTAAGTCATCATAATATATGGTCATCAGACATTACAACAGTAATAATAACAATTCTTGGATGGACAGCACTAATTAAAGGAATATTAGTAATAATTTTCCCAGACACAATGATTTCAGTAGTACGTAAAATTGCACCAATCTCAAAACATACAAAAACTTGGTCAATGATAGTATTTTTCCTAGGATTAATAATTTCTTATCTAGGATTTTTCTTTTCTTAATTAATAAAGAATTATTAAAACATCTCCTTAATGGAGATGTTTTAATTTACAAATAATGATATATTAAACTTAATGAAAGGGACTAAAGAAACATGGTTACATATACAAATTTTTATAGACAAACATCAAAAAGTTTTTTTACCTCTTTTTCTACTCCTAGGTTTTATTGTGGACTCTTTTACATTAACTAGAGTAGATAGAGTTTTTGATAATATTTTATTATCATTCTATATAATCTTGGCAGCGACAACAATTTTTTTTACACATAGCAAAGAAAAATTTTACTGCTATGAATTTTATATAAAATACAATAAATGGTTACCTTACCTAATGCAGTATGCGTTTGGAGGACTTTTTAGTGGTCTTGTAATATTCTATACAAAAAGTGCAACCATAATCACTAGTCTTCCTTTTTTAATAATCTTAATAACACTTCTAGTAGGTAATGAGTTTTTTAATAAGAAATGGCCAAAAATAACATTCCAAATAATGATGTTTTATGTAGCATTATTATCATATTGTATTTTGGTTGTTCCTATAATATTAAACACAATAAACCTATGGACCTTTGTATTAGGAACAATACTCAGTTTAGTACTAATATATATTTATCTAATTATATTAAATAAATATATTCCAAAATTATTTAAAACTCAAAAACAATCAATAAAAAAGATAATATTAAGTATTTTTGTCCTATTTAATATAATGTATTTCACAAACATTATCCCTCCTATTCCCTTATCTTTAAAGGATGGAGGAATCTATCACTCAGTAGTTAGAAGTACTACTGGTGAATATATAGTGAAGGACGAGGTTAGACCTATATACTCTTTCATAAGATCCTTTAATCCAAAATTTCACAAGGCCCCAGGAGAGACTATTTATGCATTTAGCTCTGTATTTGCTCCTGCTAAGTTTAATAAAACTATTTATCATGAATGGTCATATTATAATATACCCACAAAGAAATGGATTAGGACTGACAGGGTACCAATTCAGTTAACTGGTGGTAGAGATGATGGATTCAGAGGATACTCCTTTAAGAACTCAATTTATGAGGGATTATGGAGGGTTACAATTGAAACTGAAAGAGGACAAAAGATAGGAAGATTAAACTTCGAGGTTGAAAACTCAAAAGTAACTCCTGAAACAGAAAGTAAGATATACTAAATTTCTTTTGACCAAGATACCTTATACTTACCAATAGAAATCCTTCTTAATTCTTTAGTATGAGCAATTGTTCCCAACTGTCTACCAAGCTCTTCTACAATACTTCTAATGTAGGTCCCACTCTTAACCCCAATAGTTATTAGTATTTCATTATCTTTAACGTAATGAACTTTAGAATTTGTTATGTGCATTGTTTTTGTTGGTATCTCAACGTCCTCTCCATTTCTAGCATACTTATATAGTGCTTTTCCATTTTTTTTGATTGCTGAATATTTAGGAACCTTAAGGTCTATATCCCCTTTCATGTTAGAAATTATTTCAGAAACTAAAGCTTTATTTATTTCTGGTACTTCTTTTTCTTCAATAACTTCCCCATCAATATCTCCAGTATCAGTGGAACTACCTAAAGATACAAGAACTCTATATTCCTTAGATAAACCTAAAAAATGACTCAATTTTTTTGTTGATTTGTCTCTAGCAATAATCATTAATCCGGTAGCAAATGGATCTAATGTTCCAGCATGACCAATTTTCTTACTCCACTCTTTTCTCTTAAGATTTCTAATGATGTCATATGATGTCATTCCTGATTCTTTGTCCACTAATATAATATCTTTTCCTAAAGAATGTAAAAAATAGATTCTTCTTACAAATAAGTAGATGATCCAAATTATTATTAATAAAGCAGTAAGTAGTATAAAATTAACTAGATAATCTTTTAAGATAGTTGTTCCTATTGTATATATCAAAAGCATTATAGGAATAGTTCCTATAATTGTAGCTAAAATATATTTTTTGAAGGTCAAGGTTGTTAATCCTGCAGCATATGAAATATAGTCAAAAGCAGGGCTAGATATCATTCTTGCCAAAACCAAAGTCCAAAAAGAACTATTAGGATCAATTTGTTTTTCCCATTCTTCAAGATTCTTAAAGAATGAGGTTTTTCTCAGAAATCTTCTACCAAATCTTCCAACACCAAAGGCGACTGCTGATCCAATAACGATACCTGCTTCAGCCAGAATAAATCCCTTTGCCACTCCAAAAGTAGCAATACCAAAAGCATCAACAAGTACACCGGGGATCGGAGCGATAATAACAGGAATAGCCCTAGCAAAAATAAACAAAATTGATACCCACCAACTATCACTATAGTTTTCTAAAATAAAAATAATGGACTCTGAACTAGACTCAAGTATTGATGATATAGATTCAAACATAGAAAGATTTTAACACATTTATTAAAGAAACAAAAAAGACTATTAATAAGTAATAGTCTTTTTTGTTTAATTTATACTACATTTGGTGACCTTCACCTTCTTCTGTAGAATCTTCTACTACATCTTCTTTAGGTTCTTCTGAAGAAGAACATGTTTTACAAGAATTACATGATCCACAACACTTGAACATTTTCACGAGGAAAACAACTCCAGACAGTCCTACTAATACATAAACCCCAGTGATTAACCAGTCTATTCTAAAAATAAATTGTACTAGATCAAAATTAAACAGTCCAACAAATAACCAGTTTACAGCTCCCACTCCTACTAAAATTCCAGCAAGCTTATTCATATTTTTTTACTTAAATTACTAATACTTAAATAATACTATATTACTAAGATGTATTCAATTAGTATGTTAACAGTTTAAATGAAGATTTTGATCCTAATATATTTAAAAGTAATGGGAAAACCCTCTTTTTCTTACTTATTCTTTGCTTTTTTGTTATTTTATCGTTGTACATATTTTTTTATTATTGTTTATAACTATTTCTATTTTATTCCTATTTTATTATTTGTCAACTTTTCTATTTTTACACTCTTGTGGAAAACTTCAATTGAATTAATAGAATTACTTGTTATTATAATAATATGCATAAGATACAAGAAAAACTATTAAGTCTTGCTAAGGAAACTTCTATTGGCCACCTTACCTTAAGAGAGATGGGTGAAATGATAGAAGAAAAATTTCCTCAAAAAATAAAGCATCATCTTGATCAGTTAGAAAAAAAAGGTTTTATTAGACAAGATAGATCACACGGAAGAATAGATGTTATTAACCATGAAGAGTCGTTTAACTCAGGACTAGTATCAATACCCTTAGTTGGTTCTGCCAACTGTGGACCTGCAACAATTTTTGCAACTGAGAACATAGAAGGATATTTAAAAATATCACCAACTCTACTAAAGAGACATAAAAATATTTTTGCTATTAAGGCTCAAGGATTATCAATGAACAAAGCAACAGTGGATGGAAAAATAATTGAGGATGGGGATTATTTAATAATTGATAGCTCAGATTTACATCCCCAAAATGGAGATATTGTACTATCAATTATTGATGCGATGGCAAATATTAAAAGATACATATGGGATGATGCTAATCAACAAATAGTACTCACATCTGATTCTACAACTGACTTCCCTCCTATATACATTCATGAAGACGACGACTTTATAATAAACGGTAAAGTAGTCCAGGTAATTAAAAAACCAAAATACTAAACATTAAAAAAGCAGGTTTTGATAAACCTGTTTTTTTTGTATACTAAATATGAGTTATTAAAAAATAAATATTAAAAAATGCTTAAAGAATTTAAAAAATTTGCAATGAAAGGAAATGTTGTAGACCTTGCTGTCGGAGTTGTAATTGGTGCAGCTTTTGGAAAAATAGTTTCTTCTCTTGTAAGTGACATAATAATGCCTTTGATAGGCCTTATTACAGGAGGAGTTGATTTTAGCAATAAGGTGATAGTCCTTAAGGAAGCTACAGGTACAATTGAAGCTGTAACCTTAAACTACGGTCAATTTATAAATAGCATAATTGATTTTATAATTATTGCTTTTGCAATCTTTATAGTAATAAAACAAATTAACAAACTATCTAAAAAAGAGGAAGAGGAAGTTTCAAAGGAAGATCCAAAACCAAGCGAAGAAGTGAAACTTCTTACAGAAATTAGAGATAGTTTAAATAAATAAGTTTAAATAAAAAACCTCATTATGAGGTTTTTTATTTACCTTACAAATATCCAAGTAAATAATTTTCTTAATTCTTCAACTACTACCACTGACAATCCTAATATAAATATAATTATCCAATCATGTACTCCTATTGCCATAGTGTGGAATATCTCCTGCATAAATGGCACATATATAACTATGGCTTGTAGTATTAGTGTCAGAATCAAAGAAGCAATTAGATACCAACTCATATTATTTAAATAGAATACTGATTTCTTTTCTGATCGAACATTGAATATTATATACCATTGCATAATAGCTAATAATGAAAGTGACATTGTAAGAGCGTATTCAAGAGACACTCTAAGATTAAACATGAAGAACAGGATAGACACAGTAGCCATTGTAACTGCTGTTAATATAGTTCTAAACCAATCTCTACCATACATTAGCGTGTATTTTTTGGGAGTTCTAGTACGTGTCAATGTATCTGTATTTTTAGGCTCAAGAGATAGTCCTATTACCAAGAATGAATCAGTTACTAAATTCAGCCATATAATTTGAGTAGCTAGTAGCGGCAATGGTATACCTATCACAAGCGCTACCGCAATAGTTAGCATCTCTCCAGCATTAGTAGAAAGAAGATAAGTAAGAGTTTTTCTAATAGTCTGATAAACATTTCTTCCTTCTAATATAGCTTTTGTTATTGTGGCAAAATTATCATCTAATAGCACTACGTCCGCCGCTTGCTTCGCTGAATCAGTACCTATATGCCCCATAGCCACTCCTAAATGAGCCGCTTTGAGAGATAATGCATCATTGATTCCATCACCTGTCATAGCCAATATATCTCCTTTCTTCTTATATAGCTCTACTATCTTCATTTTCTGCTCTGGACTAACTCTAGCAAATACTGTTGTACTATCTAATACACTAATTAACTCTTCGTCCTCCATATTAAAAAGATCTTTCCCGGTTATTATATTATCTCCCTCTTTATATATTCCCACATTTTGCGCAATTGATTTTGCAGTATCTTGATGATCTCCAGTAATCATAACTACATGTAATCCCGCTTTTTTAGCATCAGCAATAGCTTGAAATGCCTCAGGTCGTATAGCATCACTTATAGAAACAAAGCCTAAAAATACTAACTCTTCCATATCCTCATGAGTGATCTCATTTTTAGAGATAACCTTATATCCAAAACCTAATATTCTATTTCCTTTATTAGAGTACTCTTTTATTCTTTCTTTAATTTCTTCTTTCTTATCATTAGTTAGTTCAATATTACCTTCAGAAGTATATATCATACTACTTGAGGCCAACATAACCTCAGGACTCCCTGCTACAGAAATTATACTTTCGTTATCTATCTCGTGTAATGATGCGTGGTATTTAGTATCAAGATCAAAAGGAAGTTCTCCTAGATTTTTATAAGAATCTTCTAAGTGATCTCTTTCTATTCCAAGCTTACGAGCGAAAACAACAAGAGCCCCTTCTGTCGGATCTCCAAAAATTAACCTCCAATTTTTACCTGATTGGTCTTTCTCTACTCCAGAGACTGATGATAGTGCAAGAGTTCTTGCTGCCAGCATTATAGATTCATCTTCTGTGGCCCTAATCTTATTATCATTTAAAAAAATGTCTCCAGTTGGATTATATCCATCACCTGTAACATTATAGATTGAATCATTTATATAAACATCTCCAACCATCATTTCATTTTTTGTTATAGTACCTGTCTTATCAAGTGCCATAACAGTTGCTTGCCCTAATGCCTCCACTGCGTACAGATCTTTAACAAGAGCATTATTATTACTCATTCTCCAAACCCCGGCTGCTAAGATCACTGTTAGGACAACAGGTAAACTTTCAGGAATTGCGGATACACCTAATGCAATAAGTGTTATTGCCAGATCATTAAGTTCCATTCCTCTGTACCAAGCAAGAATAGTTATAGCAATCAAAGAGATAGCTATAACTATTAATATAATTTTAGATATTTTTCTAAGACTTTTTCTTAATGGGATATCATCAATACTCATATCTTGTAACTCTTCTGACATATGACCAATAACAGTACTTCCAGCAGTACTCACCACAACAGCTTCCGCTAAACCAGATGTCATATTGGTTCCTCTAAAGATCATGTTCTCCTGATCAGCATATGTTAAATCCTCATCATGAACTACTAAAGCATCTTTTTTTACATTATATGATTCACCAGTAAGTGATGCCTCGTCTATCTCAACATTAGTACTTATAGTTAGTCTTGCATCAGCAAAAACACTATCTCCTCCTTGGAGAATCATTATATCTCCAGGAACAAGTTGGTCCTCATCAACTGTTACGACACTTCCCCCTCTTCTAACTCTAGCTGTTCCTCTTAGTTTCTTATCCAAACTGATAAGTGTTTTCTCTGCTTTACCTTCTTGTATCGTACCTATGATTGCATTAATAACAATAACAGAAGCAATAACAAATCCATCAATATATTCATGAAGAATAAAAACAAGAGCACATGCTAAAATCAAGACGATCATAAAAGCACTTGTTAATTGAGAAAATAGTATTCTTAAATATCCTCTACCTTTTATTGTTTTAAAAGAATTAAGTCCATACTCTTTTAATCTCTCTTGAACTTCAGAAACAGAAAGTCCGTCAGACGTAGATCTTATATTGGAAAGTGTTTCTCCTATGCTTTTTTGGTACCAATTATTTTGCATTTTTTTCTATTTCATTTTCACAAGATATAGCAGCCATCTTGGCTAGAATAGGACTAACTAGAGTTGAAAAAATTGTTAACAATATCAAGGCTGTAACCAATTCAGGGGCTATAATCCCCAACTTAACTCCAGTAAAAGCAACTGCAAGTGTTGTAGAGAGCTGAGGAATAGTAGATACAGCAATCATATTACTCTGAGGTTTAGAAAATCCAGTGAACCTTGAAGCAAAATATCCACTTATGTATTTAGATAATCCAGATCCCAATACTACAGACAAGGCCAGGATGATTACAGTGAAATCAGAAGTGAATAGAACAGACATATCGGTTTCTAAACCTACTGTGATAAAGAATATTGGTACAAATATTCCATATCCAATAGAATGAAGTTGTCCTCTAATCCTTTTATGGGTGATGATATCAGACAAAACAGTTCCAGCAAAAAAAGCTGCCAAAATTGCATGTAATCCTAGAGATGTAAATATAACAACAATACCTATTAATAAAACAAGTACTGACCTTAGCTCCTGCTCAAAAATATCATCATCATTATGAAACTCTTTACGGAAAAGAGATTTTACTAAAGGTAATATTTTTCTGAACAAGAAAAATAGTATTACTAGAGAAGGATATAAAATAAAAGGATGAACGCTTGATGCCTCTGAACTAGCCTGAAGAACAAAAGATAGAATTATAAGACTCGCCACATCCTGAATCACAGTAGTTGTAATAATAGTATTACCCAATTTTGTCTTTAATAATTTCGCATCTGTTAATGATGGAATAACTACCGCTATTGAAGAAGATATAAAGACAATACCAAGTAATATAGAAGTTAGAGCTGGATAACCAAATAAGTAGGCAATTGTGTATCCAGTACAAAATGGAATAAGTCCATTTACTATTGATATTTTAATGACATTTGTTAATTGACCCTTACGAGTTTTTTGGAACAAATTTGTTTCTAATCCTGCCATAAACATAACAAAAATTAGTCCAATTTCAGACATGAAATCAGTAATAATAGTCTTTTCAACTAAACCAATACCATATGGTCCAATGATCATACCAGCAGCTATAAGTGTAATCACCCAAGGAACATGGAATCTCTTAAATAATTGAGAGAAAAATAAACTTGAAAATAAAACTATGAAAAATGGCCAAAGTTCATTAATCATATCTATGGTTTATTATTAATAACAGGATCCTCTCCATTTATTATCTCGTCTCTTTGTATAATCTTTGCTTCTTTTAGAAGCTCTTTTTCTCTTTGTTTTTTCTCATCTTCTTTTTTTAACTCTATTTCTTTTGCAGATAATTTATTTTCTGTTTTATAGAATCCAAGCATAGTAAATACAATCATACTTCCAACAATAATACCTATAATATTCAAAACAAAAACAATGAAGAAGAATTGTGACTTATCCCAAATACCAGCAGACATCCACATTCCAACAGAGGCAAGAGGAGGAACAAGAGATACAGCAATAGAAACTCCCGGCAAAAGGCTTGATGCTTCTTTTCTGGCCCAAGCTAGCGTTGCTGCAACACCAGAAATACCTGCAACAAAGAAATATAATACAGCAGTTCTTACTGAACTCTCTAGAATAGGTTGTTGATATGCATTATCAGGAAGTCCTAAAATAAGAGATATAACAAAAGCAGTACCAAAAACAAAAAGGAAAGACTTAATAAGTGTGCTCAAAGTTCTTCTTAATAAATAAAATTTAGAAGTAGAGAATGATAGCGCAACTAATAGAACAGGAGTAAGGATTGGAGTAATAAGCATTCCCCCAATTAAAATTGCTATGTTGTTTAGTAATAATCCTGATGCAATAACCGATGAGGATAATATTAAAAGTGTTATATACAACGAATCAGGCTGACTATCTTCGATAAGATCATCTATAGCTCTGTATGCTGCTCTTTTGGATACCGAAAATGTTTCTTTCATTCATATATTGTAACATTTTTTAAACTATTCTCATGTTTAAAACTCTATAACTCCCCCACCATTATCTTCTACTGGAATTATGTATTGATCTTGATTATATGCTCCAACTCCAACAAACTCAGCTTCTCCTTTTAGAATCTTTTCGTATGGCTCGCATCCTCGACACCCATCTTGAGAGCATTTAAAATCATTCTTCTCTCTTGCATCTTTCATAGCACGAGCCACCTTTAGAACCTTATCATGAGATTCTTCTAGATTAGGTAAATCTTTCTCTGTCATTTCATCCTCTACATTAAGATACCAATAAAAAGCTCCTGTAGTCTTTCTTTTCTGGCAATTATTCATCAATAAGGTATAAATAGGTAGCTGTAATGATTCATCATTTTCTTTATTTAAACCTGTTTTAAAGTCTATAATGTGAACACTATCGTCTTTCTCTATATATCTAATCCAATCTACTTTTCCACAAAGAATTATTTCATCTTCTTCTGATAGCCAATAATGAGGAAGATCTTCTTTAATTCTAATTATTTTATCATTAAAGATATCAGGATTATTTTGTGCTCTTTTTATCATCTCTACCCCCCTTTCATAGAATTCTTCTTCTGTGGCAAGATCAGTAAATCCGCCTCTCTTTCCTTTTACTTTTTCCCATTCTGAATCATACATATCTAGAAGTGGTTTTTTCATTCTTTCTTCTGCAGGAAATTCAGCAAGTCCTTCTAGAACATTATGAACCGCAATACCAAGGGACATATACGGATTTACAATACTAATTTTTCTTTTTGATTTTGGGTCCTTATATACATTATGCAAATAGTACAGTCGTGGACATTGTATAAAGTCTCCACTCGAACTATGAGATACCCATGTTGCTTTAAATTTATCAGCCATTAAATATATTATACTTTAAATATGAAAAAGAAAAAGCCGCTGATTCCTCAGCAGCTTAGTATTCTATGCAACACTAGAAATAATTTTGTCTTTATTGAAATATTTTCTTATAACAACAATTCCTTTTATTACTAGAGATGCTCTTATTTTCTCTCCACAATCTTCTGTAATGAGCGATCCAAATCCTGGTACACCAATTTCAGACCAATTAGCCTGAGTTACATACCTGGGGTCAGACATACACCTATCAACAATTGTCTCGTATATATTAATTATTTTTTTCATAGTATTTTATATTGGTTCTAACAATAAAATACTACATACTCATAAATTAACAGTTAGTTAATTTTAAAAGAAAAATAAAATTACATCCATCCAACAATATTAGAAAACTCTTCTCCTCTTTCCTCAAAAGACTTCCATAGATTCAAACTAGCTGCCCCTGGAGAAAGGAGAATAGTATCCCCTTTACTAGATAATTTCTTAGATAATTTAATAGCTTCTTCCATATTAGAAACAACACTTTTTTCAACATCAATAATCTCTGCCAATGAAGCTAATTTATCCTCTGCTGGACCTGGTAAAATTATTAAATGTTTTACAAATTGATTTAGATAATCTGACCAAGAAGAATATGAAACTCCTTTATCTACACCACCTGCAATTAATACTATATTCTTATTATCTCCTAATGTATCCAATGCTTTAATTGTTGCATCAGGACTAGTTGATTTGGAATCATTGTAATATGAAACTCCTTCTACTTCTTTAACAAACTGTAATCTATGCGGTAGACCAGAATATTCACGCAATGATTCTATTGAATCTTCAGCATAAACACCTAACAATTCAAGTACTCCTAAGGTATACGAAATATTATACAAATTATGTAAACCTTTCATCTTTCTTTTATCAGAATCTGGGAATATTATATTATTTTTAGAATTATCATCCCTATATATTAATTTATTATCTTCAATATATATATGATTACTGTCTAATATGTTTTGCTCCAAAGTCACAGTTAATAACTTATTACCTTTAACTAATGGGATTATATATTTATGAATCATAATATCATCTATAGATAATATTACTTTTGTATCTCCTTCTCTTATTGCTTTGCATTTTACAGACGCATACTCATCAATACTATCACTATGTCTACTTAAATGATTTTCTGAAAATGATGTAAATACCAATATATCTACATAATGATTTTCTCTAAAATACTCTAATGCATAACTAGATAATTCTAATACTATGTATGTTCCATACATCATATCCTCATTATCAATTAGCCAAGATAAAGGTGATACTCCAATGTTTCCCCCTAATCTTGCATCTCTACCAGCAGACTTTAAAGATTCATAAATCAAGCTAACAGTAGTACTTTTTCCATTTGATCCTGTTACTCCAATCACTGGCCCATTACCATTCCATATCTCTAAAAACAAAGTTATGTCTGTGTATAATTTAACTCCAGAAGAAACAGCTTTTTTAATTTCTTCTTTTTTTGGATCAATTCCAGGACTTGAAATTATCAAATCAAAATCTTCTAATCCGGAAAATGTGCCTGCCCCAAGGTTCAATTCAACATTGGAATCCTCTAAAAATTTAATGTCTTCAGGATTAAAACTTTCATGAGGATTATTATCATATAGAGTAATAAGCATTTTCTGACTTATTACATACTTTAAAGAGGCTTTCCCTACAACTCCATATCCTAATATAGCTACTTTTTTACCAGATAAATTCATATATTTATTATACTTAAAAAATTAATCAAGACCAATTATTGTTATACCTAGAACACACTTAGTATCTTTTAAAAAGAATAGAAAAGAGATATAATAATATGTATTAAAAGTTAAATTAAATTATAAAAATGAAAAACATACTACTAATTTTTATACTCATATTACTAATCATTGGAGTAGTAATGGGGTTTAGAATATATAAACAAAATCAAAAAATTGAGTCTCTTGATAAAGCAGAACTGTCAGATAAAACTGAAATTACAACTGAAGAGTTTGTTTCTGGAGAAAATAAAGTTGTTATTACAAAAACATCTTCAGGATTATCTCAAGAAGGTGATGTTGAAATTGACACAGAAAATACATATTTGAGATTTACTGGATTTGGACCAGGAAAAGAACATGTAGGAACATTTGATTCAATGAAATCAGAGATATATTTTAATGAAGGTGCCGTATCTTCGGGAAATATTATAATAGAAACATCTTCTGTTAATACAGGAATTGATAATTTAGATTCCCATCTAAAAACTGGTGACTTCCTTGAATCTGAAACATACCCACAAATTAAATTTAATTTAAATAATGTGGTAGTAAGTGACGAAGATCAATCAGCTGTTGCAAATGGAGAAGTTGAAATAAAAGGTATCACTAAAAACATATCTATACCTTTAACACTATTAGCAAATGGATTTTCAGTAGATTTCCTATTAGACATGGAACAATTTGAAATATCTTACACAGGAGTTAATAAGGAAGTTCAAATAGAAGCTCAAGTTATTTGGAAATAACATCAAGTAAATAAAAAGACAACCATTCGGTTGTCTTTTTATTTACCCTAATTATTCCTGTTCACTATCTGGAACTAAGAGATCATATATTAAACCTGTAATAAATCCATATAGTAAGTGTCCCCATAATAATGGTACTAATGATATTAATCCAAAACTTTTGATAATATCAAAACTAAACCAAATTATAGTAGAAGAAATCATCCATAATAATAATCCAAATAGAATCCCAAACATTAAACTACGAGCATGGGAACCAATATGATAACCAAAAGTATAACTAAATACTATTCCTGCAACAATACTTAGTATTGTATGAATAATAAATAATAAAATAATATTAATTTCAAAAACTTCTGAAAAGAAATTTGCATACTGACTAAGAGATAGCGCTGCACCAAAAGCAATACCTGAAATAAGACCTGTTTCTAAACCTCTAATTAAGTGAATATTTTTCATATAATTAATTATATATAAAAATGTGCCTTGAGTAAACGAACTATTCCACTTTTCCTACAGAACTTCCAGCAACCCACCCAGTTGTCCAGCATAATTGTAATGAGAATCCTCCTGAAGGACGATTAATATTAAGTAAATCTCCTGTCACAAATAAGTTATCAAATAATTTTGATTTCATATATTTCATATCAACTTCCTCAAGTATTATTCCTCCATCAGAAATAACAGCTCTGTCATATCCCATAACTCCCGCGATATTAATAGGTATGGCTTTTAAAAATGCAATTATGTATTTTCTTTGCGAAACAGTAACGCTATGAACTTTGGTTTCTAACTCCTCATCTGTAAGATGAGAATGAAGAGACGAGGACATTCCTTCTGGAACAATATCATCTAAAATATTTTTAAGAAGTTTGTTCTTATTTGAATCAAATATCTTTAAAATTTTCTTCTCCATTAATCCAAGATCTGTATCTGGAAACATATCAATCTCTGCAGTAACTTCACCTTTTTTAAGAAGTTGTTGTACTTCATATGAAGAGTTAAGAATTAATGGTCCTGATAGTCCAAAGTGAGTGAACAATATTTTGCCTTTTTTAGAAAATGACTTAACTCCATTTAATAAAAAAGTTATTTTCATAAATGACAGTGAAGTTCCAGAAAGATCATGAACCCATTTTTCATTAACTCTAAGTGGCACCACATTAGGAGTTGGTTTTTTTACAACATGACCAATTTTTTCAAGCCATTTAAACCCGTCTCCAGTTGAACCAGTTTCTGGAGCTGCATTTCCCCCTGTAGCAAATACAAATGAGTCTGCTGTATATACATAATCTAGAGTTTGGACATTAACAATCCTTCCATCTTCAGAAACAATTTTTAAAACAGGAGAATTAGTTATGACATTTACCCCATTATCTTTCATGTATTTTTTCATCACAAGATATACATCATATGCTTTTTGAGATCTTGGAAATGTTCTTTTTCTTGACTCTATAACAAGTGGTAAACCTTTCTTCTCAAAAAACTTAAATGTATTTGATACTGAGAATTGTGAAAAAGGAGAAAACAGGAATTTCCCAGCATCACCAAAATTCTTTAAAAATTTATTGTTATCGTATTCAGCATTAGTGATATTACATCTTCTTCCCCCTGTAATCTTTAATTTATCACCTACATCAGAATTCTTCTCAAGGATAGCAACCTTAAGACCTCTTTCTGCGGCACGTCCAGCAGCCATCATCCCCGATGAACCACCTCCTACAACGACAACGTCGAAATGTTTTGTTTCTTTCTTCATATTCTCAATATTATACACATTTTTTGACAAAAAGCTAATATCTTTGTTTAATATTAGTTTATTTTTCTACTTCCTCATCTCAAACTCATCTATCACCTCTCTATTTATATTAATAAATTTACATTTAGCAACACTCTCTCTAAAAGAACATATTAGAGATCCTGCAACCGCCCCTTCATCTTCTGAATAGATACTTGCCCATATATCTTCCATATCATCATGAGTATCCCTTGAACTCTTTCCTCCAAGACCTGAGACAAACACCATTGAGTTATTATTTAAATCATATGGGGATGTTGAGTCTCCAATTTCCAAATCCATTAAATTACTAATTGCATGAGTCCTACTATATGAATGTTCATGAGCGGTCATTATTATTGCCTCATTATCTGCACACAATTGATACATATCATTACCTACTTCTGTATTTTTTCCTCCTACTTGATATGAATTACTATTCTTGTGCCACGCACAAATTTTCCATGCATTATCTACTTTAGGAAGAGAATATTCTAAGAACTCCTTATGTTCTCCAGGCAATGTTCCTATTGCAGAAATAATAAAAGAGACAGGTCCAAAATTACAAATAGCTGCCTCTCCATAAGTTCCAGTACAGTTAAGATTATCAATTTCAATATCTTTCATCCAATCCCTATATTCTCCCCACTTAGAAACATCATGATTCCCTACTACAGAAAGCAATGGATAATTATTTCCATATACAGACTCATACATTTTCCTAAACTTCTTTGGATTATCTTCATAATCAAAATCCCCAAGAAGCATTATTAAATCAACACCTTCTCCTTTTGCTATTTCTAAAACTTTTTTTGAGTCTGAATTAACACCCTGGTCACCAAAAAAAGCAATTTTTACTTCTTCTACAGAACTGGATTCTGGAATATCAATTGGACTAAATTTATACTCATACTTATTATTAATTTTAGGAAATATAATTCCTAATAAGTTTAAATATATTAAAACAACAAAAATAATTAATATAGTTGCAACAAATATTCTCATTTTTCTTTTTTTAGATATCATAAATAATTATAAATTAATATATTCTGATTTAACATGACCTTCTGCCTCCACAAGAATTTTCTCCATAGTCTCTATCACCACTACTGGATTCTTGCCAACTGCTGTCTCATTAGAAAGCATTACAGCGTCTGCACCTGATAATACCGCATTAGCAACATCAGTTACATCAGCCCTGCTTGGTACATCATTATCTATCATTGAAGACATCATCTCTGTAGCTACAATTACCATCCTCTTAGATTCATTACATTTCTTTATCAAACCATGTTGTACAAAAGGTATTTTTTCAATTGGAATAGATTTTCCTAAGTCACCTCTGGCAATCATAATAGCATCTGATACTTTAATTATTTCATCTATATCATCTAGGGCCTCAATTCTTTCAATCTTTGCAATAATCTTAGATGTAGATCCAGCTCTATCTAAAATACTTCTTAATTCTACAATATCTGATGCACTACCAACATATGACATTGCAACATACTCAATATTTAAATTAACTCCAAAAATAATATCTGCCTTATCCTTTTCTGTTATAACAGATCCCCCTCCAAAGTGATGGTCACTTCCATCTTGAATACGTGGCCCAGAAAGGTCTTGTATTATTGGAACTACTATTCCTCGACTACCAGACACACTTCTTACTTTGAAAATTAAATCTTCATGCTCTTCATGTGTACCCCATGAGAAATTTAATCTCACAATATCCATATTATGGTCTATCATCCTAGAAATAACCTCTTCTGTATTTGAAGCAGGTCCAAGTGTGGCAATAATTTGTGTTCTAGATATTTTCATTTTTTTGTATTTCAATTAATCTGTCGTATTTAACTTTTCTCACATCCATATCAGGCGCTCCTGCCTTAATTCCATAACACCCAAAAGCATACGCAAGATCCGCAATAAAACTATCCATAGTTTCTCCACTTCTATGGCTTACAATACAATGAATATCTTTTTCTCTAGCCCTTTCCATTGTATCGAGAGTTTCTGTAAGAGTTCCTACTTGATTGGGTTTTATTATTATTCCTCCAATACTTTTGTTCTCAATTGCTACCTCAAGTCTCTCTTTATTAGTTGTAGTCAAATCATCACCAATTACCAAAACTTCATTTTCTTCATTAAGTATCAAAAAATTTTCAAAATCTTCTTCATTAAATGGATCTTCTATAGCAGCAATTGGAAAATGATCTAAAAGAACTTTATAATATCCATGAAAATTATCACTTAATAAATGATTACCATCAACATTATAGACTCCATTACTATAAAAAGATGATGCTGCAACATCTGTGCTCAGTACAACATCCACAACAGATGAAATTGAATCCTTAAGTATTTGAAAAACCTCTTCTGTAGTCATTTTACTTGGAACAAACCCACCTTCATCTCCAATATCAGTTTCTTCACCTAATTTCGACCTAAGAATATTCTGAACATCTATACCAGCCTTATATGCATCTTCTATATTATATGTTTTAGGTATTATTTGAAATTCTTGAAAAGATGCTCCATCTTTAGCGTGCTCACCACCATTTAATAGATTAATGAACAGATAAGGTGCTGATTGCGAAATTTTAATTTCCCTAAGAGTTCTTAGATATTCATATATCTCTATACCTTCTGAAGCAGCAGCTGCTTTTGCTACTGCAATACTGACTCCAATCGTACTGTTTCCACCAAGAACTTTTTTATTTGAAGTACCATCAAGATCTATCATTGTTTGATCAATATTTTCTTGATCTTGGATATTCATACCAATTATAGCCGGTCTAATCTTGTTCTGTATAGATTCGATAGCTAGATCCATTCCACCATCAGCATCTCTCAATTCCAATGCTTCATGTATTCCTGTACTTGCACCAGACGGCACATCAAAAGATCCTTCGCTTGTTTCTGTATATACTGTAACTCTCAAGGTTGGATTACCTCTTGAATCAATAATTTCTTCTGATTTTATGTCAGTTATTTTAGCCATTTTTCTTATAGGTTAATAATAACATGAGATCAGAAACATTTGACTCTAGATATCCAGTGTCTAATAGATTATTAGTCTGACTAAAAAGATTATATGTATCTAGACAAACCTTATATTTTTTAATTTTAATACCCAAATTCTTAATCTCCTTCTTTGTATTATAATCAACAATACAACCTGCAGATCCTGAATTATCATGACCATCAGATGCAAAAGAAACAAAAACCTGATTCTTTTTAAGATATCCTAACATCATTAAAGACATAGAATCATTCCTTCCTCCTACACCTTTACATCCCTTAGGAATAACAAGCTTAGTCTCTCCACCAGCAATACAGACTGTTCCTTTTTTTGATTTTTTCTTAAGTACTTTTGCTGTATCTTTTTGATTTAAATATATCTCAGAACCTATATTATAAGAATCATATCCCCTATATCTTGCAGCTTTCTCCATGGCATCAAGTGCCGTATTGTTTGACACCATTAATATATTTTTTACATTCTCAAAATATTTATCATCTTTTGGTGTTTCGACTAATTTAAATCCTGACATATTATAATTATCCAATATCTCTTGAGCATCATCAATTGTACTCTCATCCTTATAGGTTGGACCAGATGCAACAATAGAATAATCATCTCCAGGAACATCAGAAAAAACTAATCCTACAACAGTCGCAGGATATAGTTTTTTTGCCAAACCACCTCCCTTCAAGTCTGAAATATGTTTCCTTAAAATATTAATCTCCTTAATACTTCCTCCTGTACATTTAAATTCTTCATATAATCTTATGCCCTGATCACACTCTTTTTCTGATGAACACAATAGTGCACTTCCTCCTCCTCCAATAATTACAAGGACTAAATCTTTTTCTTTTGCATTCATACTGATATCAGACAACTTTTTTGAAGCAATTACATTTTGATTTGATGGTAGTGGATGTGTTCCTTTGTATGTCTGTATAAAATTACAAGTATTATTTTCACTTATACCAATTACTGTCCCAGACTTAATTCTGTCTCCAAGAATACTCTCTAAAATTAAAGCAGCACTGCAACTAACTTTTCCAAATCCTATAATATATATATCATCATACTTACTTAAATCATACTCATTGCCTTTAATCAGAAGAATTTCTTCTTTCAAGACAATATTATTAAGTATTACATTTTCTGTATCAATAGATTCATATGCTGCCTCAACAATCTCAAGAGCATCTCTCCTATATTGATCAGTTGCTAAATCTTTGAAGTTTTTAATTATTTTTCCCATCTTTACTTAATTAAATTTATTGGCTCATTGTTTATAAATGATAATATATTATCAAGAGTCACTCTTTGTATTTCATCTTTAGCTTCTACTGTATTGAAAGCAATATGAGGTGTTACTATCACATTTGGCATATCAATCAGCTTATGATCTGCTAATAGAACTTTAAATTCATCAATATCTTTATAATCTCCATTCAAAAGATCTAACTCATCTCCTATTTTTCTTTCTCCCTCTAAAACATCTAGTCCTGCTCCTTTTAATATCCCAGAATTTAAATATTTTAGTAATGCTTTAGTATCAACCACTTCTCCTCTTGATGTATTAATTAAATAACTCCCCTTCTTAAATTTTGATAATAACTCTTCATTTACTAGATGATGAGTTGATTCTAAATATGGAATATGTAGTGTAATAATATCTGAAGTTGATACCAATTCATCAAGAGAAATGTACTCAAATCCAAGCGCAACAGCACTTGCATCATCAGGGTACATATCATATGCCACAACTTTCATGCCAAAACCTTCTGCAATCCTAATAACATTTTTACCAATTGAACCTGTTCCAATCACACCAATAGTTTTTCCTGACAAATCAAAACCTTCAAAATGATCTAAGTCTTTGCATTTTCCATCATTCTTCATTTCTTCATATGATACATATGCATTACGAGATAAAGCCAATATTAATGAGAAAGTAAATTCAGCAACTGTACGAGCTCCATACGAAGGAACATTAGAAACAATTATATTTCTCTCCTTTGCATAATCTTTATCTACATTGTCATATCCAGTTGATCTTGTGGCAATCATTTTTAAGTCAGCCATTCTATTTATATCTTCTTTTGATACAACTGTATCAACAAAAATAGAAAGAATATCAGTATTTTTTACTTCTTCTATCTTATTATAGAAATGTACTTCATGTTCTTTTAAAACTTTTTTTATTTCTTCGTGCTTATCTTCATTTAATCCTACATAAGATATTTTCATATTTATATTATACATCATCAGACAAACTCTGAAACCTTTCATCTGCCATAAAAGCAAGTGGGTCTAACCTGAGGGCCATTTCATTATATCCAATCAATTTTATACCTTCAAAATTCTTTACACGAGAAAGTGCAACATACCCTTGTCCTGGTTCAAATGTTTTTGATAGATCTATTTCTGCACGATCAAGTGACATACCCTGGCTTTTATGAATAGTAATTGCCCAAGCAAGTCTAAGAGGTATCTGCTTGTATGATCCTTGAGTTTTTCCACTCTCATCATCAACACTCCACTCCATCTCGTCAACAGTAATATTTGTTCCATCTATTATTTTAACTACGGGGTATCCAGTAGTTGTAAACTTAACTACCTTTCCCATTGTACCGTTCATATATCCATTGTCAGGATTGTTTTTTACAAAGATAACCTGTGCACCGATTTTAAGCGTTAGCTTCTCAGGAGCCAACACACTCCTTTTTAGAGTTTCTACAATATTATCTTTTCCTTTTGTGTCAGCAATATAGTGTTTTGTTTTTGTGTCCAGTTTCTCTAGTTCTAATTCATTAATCATATCCACATCTACATTGTGAGTGAATAGCTTTATAGCCTCTAAATCATCGTCAAAATCATTTTGCTTCATCTCATCTAACATTTCAACACTATCTTGATCACATGATTGACCTCGTATTTCATTAAGTAGTCTTAATAGTCTTTCATCATCTTGTCTGTATTGTTCTGTTAGATAACATATTTGCATACTTGCTTCCACCCAAGAAGTTGCCATGAATGCAAACTTCTCCCTATTACTTTCTCCATTACCTGAAACAGGAGGAAGTTGAAAAAAATCTCCAGATAGTATAACTTGTACACCTCCAAAAGGTTTATCATTTCTTTTAAAGTGTTTAAGAACCCTATTAACATCATCTAGAGTTTTTCTATGAAGCATAGAAATCTCATCAATAATTAGTACTTCAACCTTATCAAATCTATCCCAAAGATATTTTTTCTCTTCCATTGTGTCTAACATTTGTTCTGTTACTCCTTGAGTAATTCCCAGTCCCGACCATGAATGTATAGTTACTCCTCCTATATGAGTTGCTGCAATACCAGTAGATGCTGTGATTGCTACTTTCGTTCCTTTCTTCTTAAGATATTTAATATACTTATTCAATACATAAGTCTTACCTGATCCAGCTGAACCTGTTATAAATATATTTTTTTTAGACTTTAATTTTTTTAAAGCAATTTCTTGTTCCATAAGTCTAATTATATCATACCTAAATATAGTAAAAATAAATTTGTGTTTTACACATAACTAGTGTAAAAATAAATAGAAAGGACATTAAAGTAAATGAAAATACTAACACTAGCTCTATTATCTTTTTTATGTATTTCATGTGCATCAAATAAGATAGAGTACAATAAAGGGTTTTATTCAAAAACTCACAACGACATGAACCCAGAATCTATCAAGAAAGGTGATTCTGTTAAAAAAGTATGGAAAAAGATGAGGTCAGATCCTGACATAACAAAAAAAGTTCTTGTAGGAGACCATTTTCATTCTGAAATATGGATTCAAGGAGCAAATAAAAAAAAGGGTTTTACTTACTCCATAATAAGAACAAGTCGAGGAATTGGAAAAATAACTGGTATTGATCCAATTAGATCTATAAATGAAATAATCTCAATAACAACTAAAAAAGATCCATCTCTTAGAAGAAGAGTTAGATATATTGAAGTTAATTACAACAAGAAAGGGTTTGTTGTGTCTGTTCTAGAGAAGGAGTCTTCTTCAGAAAATATTGAAGTCGTTCTTTAATACAAGCAAAGCTTTAGGTATAAAAACCTAAAGCTTTTTCATTTACATGGACTTACTCACTACAAGTTCATTATTGAATATGATCTGTTTTTTCTAGAATCTCTTTGGCTTCACCAGTTGGTTCATCCTTATGATTTTCATTGTGACTCACCTCAATCATATCAAGTAATTCTGTGGTATTTTCAGAAACATAATTACCATCAAACCTATCTTGTATATAATTTTTTACCTTATCTGGCCAAATGTTTTCAATTAAACTTTTCCCTTCAAGAGGAGAAAAAAGATATATTGACTCTATTGACTCCTTTTCAGAAATCTCACTAACTTTTTCTGAGAATTCTCTTGAGAAATCTTCTTGAGCTTCTTCTTTTTTTGGCTCTAAAACTGATCCAACAATTGATCCTTCAGAACCACCTCTGTGAGACATTCCTTCATTATCAGAGTATGTTGGAGTATCAACTCTATGCTCATCAATTTGAGTAATTTCATCTGAATCTAATTTGTATATTATTCCATGATGGGTACCCATGACCACTAGAAGTGATTTTTTTAAATTTAAGTTTTTTATCTCTTCTTTTATTTTCATATAAATTTATATTTTATTCTTATAATTTATTAGTCTAAATCTATTATAGCATATGCCTATTTTAGAATATTAATCCTGAATAAGTTTTTATCATTGATGGCACAACCATAATAATACCAATTATTGGTAGCACAAACATTATCACGGTTGCCCATAGGATAATTTGAAAATATTTACGTGTCTTCTCTACTGATATATAAATTTTATTAATTTTTTCTTCTTGCCTATTTAATTGTTCTTGTATATTTATTTCCATAGCTTAATTGTATCATTTTTTATATACCTTTTTAAATTTAAAAGTATATAATATTTATGGCCCGCTCCTGCCCCAATGGGATACCTAAATGAGAAAAGGATAGATAAGAAAGGTCATGTTTATGTAGATCCAGAAAGAGGTCATGTTATTAGACAAATGTTTGAAAAAGTAGCTTATAAAAAATGGACTGGAAGGAAACTATTTCACTGGCTTAAGTTTGATTTAGGATTCAAAACTCCAAATGGTAATAAAGGACTTACATTGAGTAATATATATTTAATTCTGCAAAATAACTTTTATCATGGAACTTTTGAGTATCCTAAGAAAAGTGGACTTTGGTATAAAGGAGTTCATGATCCAATTATTACTAAGGAATTATTTGATCAAGCTCAATCGCAAATCAAAAGCCAGATTATAAGAGTACAAAATAAAGAATTTGCTTTTACTAAATTAATGGAATGTGGGCTATGTGGTTCTGGTATATGTGCAGATGAAAAGTTTAAAAAGCAGAAGAATGGAAATGTTCATAGGTATTGCTATTACGGATGTACTAAGTCTAAAGATAAAACTTGTAAATGTGGGTACATCCGAGAGGAGGAATTAATTAAGCAATTAAAGGATATTATGGATGAGATAAACCTTAATTTAATTTTAGTTAAAGAAAAGATAAAGAAAGAAGTTGAAAGAATTAAAAAATTCCATAGAGTAGTAATGGGAACTACAGAAAAGATACATGTAAAAGATATTGATATAAGAAATTACATGAAATACATCTTGGAAGAAGGTTCTCTTATTGAGAAAAGAGAATTACTTGGATGTATTAAAGGTAAAGTTATCTTGAAAAATAAGATAGTATCAATTACTTAATCACTCTTACTTTTGTAAATTCCTCCAACTGGTCAGGATGTTCTTTTAAAAGATAGCGCTGAATAACCATATTCATGTAGGAATTCTTAAGTCTGAAACCTCTAACTTCTGCAGGACTTTTACTAAAAGGTTGTTTTGTTTTGGAAACATTACAGTTAGGGTCCTTGAAAGTGCCACCATGCTTTGGACAGAGAGTAAGATACTTGTGGTGATACTGATGAATTTCATGTGCCTTACCCTCTTTGATGGCACTTACTATCTTCATGTAATCATCATTAAGTTCATCGAGTATTTCATCTGTCATTTCCCAAATAAAAACATATTTTATTTGGTACTTAGATCTTGGAAAATCTTTGTCCTTATGGTGTACATACCACACGAAAAGAACTTTCTCATTCTTTTTGTACAAAGAAGATTCTCTAATATTTTTATTTTTAACCTCTTCTGAGTAATTAATAATATTTAAAGAAAGAGGTTCTTTGACTGAAAACTTACCACTTTTTAAAAGATTAAGTGGACTTGTTTTTAATTCAACATCTAGGTGCTCAATATCAGCTCCAGCTACATTGTTTCTACCTATACCAAAATACCCTTCTTCAATAACATAGCCAACAAATGCTTTTGTTTTAACTCTTGAATCATCGTCAGAGTCAGATATAGAAGGCATTATCTCTCCAAGAGTTTTTCCTTCTAAATCTCTACTAGCAATTTTTTCTAGTTCTTTAACGGTTTTTATTTTCTTCAAATTAACTTGTATCATATATAGACCATATTACGCTATATCTTGATCTTATTCAATTCATGTGTCGGAACTACTAAAGAGACTTGATCAAACATTATCCAAGTGTTAAAATAATATAAATTATGAAAAAAACTAATAATAAAATCAGAGTAGTAGAATTATTCGCCGGAGTCGGTGGTTTTAGACTTGGATTAGAAGGATGTAAAGGAAATAGAAAACCTCATCACAAAAAGTTTGAGACTGTGTGGTTTAACCAATGGGAGCCATCAACAAAAAGACAACATGCTCATGAGACTTATGTTGGAAACTTTGGAGATGTAGATGAATATACAAATATTGATGTAGCTAAAGTTACTGCTAATGTTCCAGACCATGATTTACTAGTTGGAGGATTCCCATGTCAGGATTACTCAGTAGCAAAAAATCTATCCTCTTCTGCAGGACTCGAAGGAAAGAAAGGAGTTCTATGGTGGTCAATTTATAATATTTTAGATAAGAAAGGTAAAAAAGCACCTGACTACTTAATGCTTGAAAATGTAGATAGATTATTAGTTTCACCAGCCTCAAGAAGAGGTCGTGATTTCGCTATTATTCTTTCGTCATTAAATAAACTAGGATATATGGCTGAATGGAGAATTGTTAACTCAGCTGAATATGGATTTCCACAAAGACGTAAAAGAATTTTTATACTTGGATATAAAAAAGGTTCTAATGTGGAAAAAAAGTTTAGAAAAATGAAAGATATTGAAAAGTGGATTTCAAAAGAAGGGCTTACTCAAAAAGCGTTTCCTGCAGATATCGTAAATGGGTTTGATTATTTTGAATTAGATTCTGACCCTGTTGAAGTATCTAATAATTTCAATCAAGATAATCCTTCAAAATCACCTTTTCACAATAGTGGAGTAATGGTTGATGGAAAAGTATATACAACAAAAACAAAGGAAAAATATACTGGTGAATTTACAACCCTTGGTGATATTTTAATTCCAGATAAAGATGTTCCAGAAGAGTATTATATTAAGAAAGATGATGAAAAGAGATGGGAGTATTTAAAAGGTTCAAAAAATGAGCCGAGGAAAACATCTAGTGGTTTTGAGTTTACTTATAAAGAAGGATCAATGACTTACCCTGATGCGTTGGACAGAGCTTCAAGAACTATCATTACTGGTGAAGGAGGCCCAACACCATCTAGATTCAAACATGTAATTAAAACAAAGAAAGGATTAAGAAGATTAACTCCTCTGGAATTAGAAAGACTATGTATGTTCCCCGACCATCACACAGAGGGTCACTCAGACTCAAAAAGAGCATTCTTTATGGGTAATGCTCTAGTGGTAGGAGTGATTGATAGACTAGGAAAGTATTTGTCTGATTTGAATCAATCTACCAACTAGGTAAAGTAATCAATTAAATCATCTATTAAATTATCACTTTTATAATAAGATGCTGGATTATTCTCCTTAAGACTTTTATTGAAGTATTTTACATTCTCCTCTTTGGAAAAAGAAAACGTTTCAAAATCTTTCCACTTATCTAGAGTTTTCTGAACTTCGTCTTTTATATGTTTTTTAGTAAAGTTAGTACTATTCAACATATAAGCAGTTGTTATAATTACTCCAATGTCTCCATACCTTAGTGCATATCCGTATTTTTCAAAAAACCAATCATTTTCTTTTTTTCTTCCATTTCTTGTATATTTCTGTACTTCCTTAAAAACAAGATACGACAAAATAAATTTATCGTACTTATTTTGGTCTGCTATAGTATCAAATATCGGATCAGAGAAAATTATATCTGCAGACATATTCTTTGGATTCTTTTTAATATTTGGAAAGTTTGAAGAGTAAGCCATTCTAATAAAATCTTTCCTATTTATAATATCTCCTTTTTTTATAAAAGAATTCTTCAAGCTCGTAAAAAACTCCCCTCTTTTTCTTTCGTAGAATAAGCCATAAGATTCAAATATATAATTTTGGAGATTAATCTGAAAGATATGATTAGCCTTCAGATCAGCACTGTCTATTGGAGACTGACTATTGGTAGAAAGAGAAACGTCACTTGTTATTTTATTATATATATCTTCATTATTTTGAACAATTATCTTAAGCAGAACCTCTTTATCTTTAAAAGAATCTTCTGGCACTTCATTATTCAACATTCTTTCATAGATTTCACTAAGAGTAAAACATGTCTGCCCTCCATTAATAACTTGCGGGTTTGTTATTGTTATTTGAGCAATACCCTTCCTTCCAACTTCATCATCAAAAACAGCATCTGTAGATATCATGGTTATACCATTATTTAACAAAACAAAATCATTTGTCTTTTTATTTAAAATTGAATTCTCAATACCCTTATTAACACCCTCTTTTTTCATTCCTAAATAACTTCTTGGATTATGTTTTAAAATTGAATTTTTATATTTATAAAAAACTTTTGCAATCTCCTTGGTTGGAATAAATAGCACATGGATTTTACATTTACCATGCTCAGTATTTACATCATAACTCGTTGGATTCTTGTCCTTATGGGGCAACAACATGTCTATGCACAATTTATCTTCGTTAAAAAAACTATTAGTTACATAAGGAAAAAGTAGCTTATTATATACTTCTTTATAATCAAAGATTTGAATATTCCATTTTTTTGGGAAATGACTAGTTATAATATTATCTTTTTGCGATTCCGTTACATTAGCAATAATGACAATAACATTTTCATAACTAATTTTAGTAGACTTCCTTTTTGCCAATTCCTTCTGGAAATTTAAAACTTTTTTATTATATATATCACCCTTAACATCATGTGTTTCACCTTTAACAATCCTTTCAATGTCCATTTTCCACAACTCCTCATTCTTAATAGACTTTATTCCATAATTCTTGGCATTGTTCCTAAACTTAGACTGAATAAAATATATTTTATTTTTATTATCATCAAAAAAATATGCATCCAATCCTCCATCACCAGAACCATCTGTAATTAAAGACTCTCTCTCCTCAAAGCCAAGAACTCCAAAATTACTTTTGAGGAAAAACTGTATTAGTGCACGAGATCTAGCATTTTCAATATCAACTTTCCCTCTTTCAGGTAAATACAAATCTAAATTAAAATTAGCATTGCTTATTATTTCATCTAGTATATTCACCAAAGTATCGTACTTAATCATAATTAAACTATATCAGACTATAAGAACTTATGTAATAGACGCACCTTGTACTCCGAACCTAGCTCAAACGTGTTGCCGGACAGGGACTCGAACCCCGATTACTGGTACCAAAAACCAGTGTCCTACCATTAGACGATCCGGCAATAATTTCTACTCATGTATTTTGCACCATAATAGGTTCAATTGCAAGTTTAAACCTCTAAGCTCTCAATAAAAGCCAATTCCAAAGGAATATAGGGCTTTGGACTTGATGATATCTCAGTATATGCAGAAAGTAGTCTCCTTAATTTAATACTATCAATTCCCTCTCCATTCTCAGAAATTAATATATTCATAGATTCTATTTCACTATCAGTACAGAAAGTAACATCCGTCATTTTTAATGATCCTACTTTGACCAAAAGCATAACTCTAAATTTTTCAATCAGTAATTCTGTAAAAATCTTTGCATCTTTCTGTTTTGATGAAAGATCATTGATCACCTCTTGATATAATTCTGAATCTTGTACTATGTATGCCTTTAGCCATTTCATAACTAAATCTCCAGAAGGAATACCTGTTATATTCTCCACCTCTTCACGACTAATTATCTCATCATCAGAAAGAGATATAACTTTCTGTAAGTGACTAAGAGTATCTCTAAAAGACCCATTTCCTAATTTTGCAACTAATTCAGAAACTCCTTTATCTAATTTAACTTTTTCTTTTTTTGATATATTTTCAACAACTTCTTTTAGAATTAATTCATTAGGTTCTCTAAAAGTATATACCTCACATCTAGATCTTATCGTCTCAGGAACCTTATCAGGTTCTGTTGTAGCAAGTATGAATATAGCGTGGTGTGGCGGCTCTTCTAGAGTCTTTAGCAGTGCATTGAATGCTGATTTAGAGAGCATGTGTACCTCATCAAGAATATACACCTTATACTCTGATGATAATGGTAGTGTTTCTACAGATTCAAGTATTTCTCTCATATCATCTACTCCTGTGTGTGAAGCTGCATCTATTTCATATAGGTCATTACTGTCAGTACCAATTTCACGAGATAAAATCCTAGCGACTGATGTCTTTCCTGTTCCTCGAGTTCCAGAAAAAAGAAAAGCATGTGAAAACTTATTATCACTTACTGCTTTTTTTAAAGGAACAGAAATATGATCCTGTCCTATTACTTCATCAAAATTTTGTGGTCTGTATTTAGAATATAATGCTTGCATTGAAATATTATATCATAATTTATTTTTTCTTTATGGTCTAAATGTAATACATCCATTACCTACTGTACAACTTGCTGGGAATGAGTTTTGATATGAAGTTCCAGTTTTTAGACTTGCTGAGGTTAGGGGGTTACTATAGAAAGCCCAACTTGGAATACTCGTAACACTATTAGGGATAGTTATAGAGGTTAGGTTGTTATGAGAGAAAGAACTATTTCCAATACTTGTAACACTATCAGGGATAGTTACTGAGGTTAGGTTGTTAGTAGAGAAAGCCACAACTCCAATACTCGTAACACTATTAGGGATAGTTACTGAGGTTAGGTTGTTAAAACCGAAAGCATAATATCTAATACTCGTAACACTATTAGGGATGGTTATTGAGGTTAGGTTGTTATAATAGAAAGCATAATCTCCAATACTTGTAACACTCACTCCTCCGATAGTAGATGGAATTGCGACTTCTAATCCACAAGTGACTTCGTCATATTCTGTAATAGTACCTGCTGAGAAAGTGAAGCAGCTTTCATCTGTTGATGATGCTAATGTACCATCACAATATGGTCCTGTTCCAGTTTGTCCAAAGTCATCATCACCTATACGTATACATACATCTCCTTTGCTAGAGCTATCTGAAAGATTAGCATAGAACATAGCTGATTTTCCATCATCAGATACAATATATGAGTAATCAGTTCCAGATGGAGACTCTGGTATGGTTGGTAGATATCCAGCAGTTACTAATTGTGTCATTGCATCATTGTATTCCGTTGTACCTTCTGAATGAAGAACATCTCTTAATGCAGAGCTTGCAAAAGATGGAGTTGAGAAGTTGTTATCAAGACGATATAGCTCAATAGCTTTTTCAACTTCCTTGGCTTCTGATATCTTATGAGTGTCTTGTGCTTTTTCACGAGCGCTAGATAGACTAGATAAAATAATTGAAGAAAGGAGACCAATGATAGCAATTACTACAAGGAGTTCTATTAGAGTGAAGGCTGATTTTTTGTTTATCTTTTTCATGTTTGTATTGTACCTTATATTTCATCTTTTTTTTGGGGGGGGTTGTGGAAAAGAAAAACCACCCGAAGGTGGTAATTTCTTTTACACACCTCTCTTGTACTACAAGGTATTTAGCGCGCAGGATGGTGTATGAAAATTTATTGTCACTTACAAACTTTTTAGAAGGCATTGGAAACTATATCATAATTATATTGAGTAAAATAAAAAACACCTCCCAATAAATTGAGAGGTGTTTCATTTAAAATATATGAGCAATTCGACACACACACGTCCGGGCTTCTTACGCTGATGAACACAATATATTTTAAACTAAATAAAATAGAACTTTTATCTAAAAAATATATTACCACACTATAGTATTTAATCAACCTATTTAGCTAATATCCACTCTTCAACTATACTCTCTACCTCTTTTGCACTCTTTGCTGTATCCATAAGTTTAGTTCTTAATTCCTTAGCACCATCAAAATTATTACAATATGCTTTGTAATGTTTCTTCATTATATAAAAATTCTTATGAGATAGTAATTTCTCAAATAAGTAGGTATGTTCTACCATCACTCTTAATATCTCCTCTATCTTTAAATCTTCTTTATTAACATCCTCATTAAAAAACCAAGGATCACCAAATATTGCACGCCCAACCATAACACCATCACATCCCGTGTCTTTGGCTTTTTGCTTAGCATCGTCAAGTGATACAACATCCCCATTACCAAATATTAATGTATCACTTCCTATCTCATCACGAATCTCAACAGCTCTCTTAATTCTATCCCAATTAGCAGGAACTTTTGACATCTCTTTTCTTGTTCTTGCATGGATGGTAATAACATCAGGATTAACAGATAATAATTCTCTCAACCAATTTTCTAAATCATCATTATTGTATCCCAATCTTGTCTTAACGGTTACAGGAAGACCGCTTCCTCTCTTGGCAGCTAATACTAATTCTTTTGCTCTTTCTGGATCTTTTATCAGACCTGCTCCAGAACCTTGTTTTTCAATAGATCTATCAGGACATCCCATATTAATATCTATACCATCAAATCCTAATTCTTTAGCCAGCTTACTAGAGTTCTCCATCATTTCAGGTTTACCGCTAAATAGTTGTGCAACTATAGGTCTTTCTTCTTCTCCATATTCTAAATCTTTAAGTAGTTTTCCTTTACTACTCAATCCTGTATCATCAATATTATCATCTGGTGCTCTCATTAATCCATCAGAAGAAACAAATTCGGTCCACATAACATCTGGTTTTCCATATTTAGCGAAAAGAGTACGAAAAGCTACATCAGTAACATCTGCCATTGGAGCCAATACTATTATTGGACTACCTCCTTTCTCTTTTTTTAATTGCTTCCAAAAATTCATATTATGATGATATATCATCATAATATTTAATACAAGCTAAGAAACAACCTCAACATCTAAGTACTCTATATTTCTAGAAAGATAATTTAAAATTGTTTTAACGTCAGATGAAGAATCAGTTCCATAAAGAAGTATTATAGAAACAGGTCTTTCTACTCCATCAAAATTAAGATTGTAATTAACAATTAAGGTCTTTCTTGCCTCATCAGTATATCCATTCTTACTCCCAATATACCTATCATCTTTTATAAATCTTGAATTACTATACCAAGTATGATTTTCATGATCTCTAAAAGGAATCATTGTCACATCAAATATATATCTTTTATTTTTATAGATATATTGAGTGAGCCTAAATAGATCTTCTGCAGTAGATAAATTATCAGGAGAGAGTCCACTGGGATCATCAAAAGATGTGTTTAATAGCCCAATTGCTTTTGATTTCTGATTCATTAGCCTCATGAAATAGTTTCTACCATTAACCTCGGATATGGCCTCTGCAGCATCATTACTAGATTCTAAAAGTAGTGGATATATTAAATCTCCAACCACTATATCTTCTCCATATTCTAGACCCCCCTGATATCCATATGCATCTATAGCTCTTCTTGAAATCTTAGTGTCAATAAATTGGTTTACTCCCTCTAGAGAAACAATAGCTGTCATTAATTTAGATAGAGATGCTATTGGATATATCTCCCTTGCTTTTTTCTCTAAAATAACTTCTCCACTTAATAGGTCGGCTACAAGATATGACTCTGAAGTCATTCTAGATAATCCAATTCCTTTGTCTATATATTCTCCGTCTTTTATTAGTTCCTCCCCTCCTACAATTATCACCTTTGTTCCAACTCCAACAAAATCATATACATCTTCTATATATTCATCATCTATCCTGATGCACCCCCCAGAGTATCCTTCTTCAACTAAAGTTCCATCTGCATAGTATGGCCAACCATGTATAAAAAAGTTTCCAAAAAATTGCATACTGTATGGCATATACACTTCTCCAATTGATGAGAAGTGAGATTCATTCTTATATTGTATCTCATACTCTCCCGCAGGAGTTTCCCAAGGAGATCCTGGTCGACCTTTAGATTTAATAGGCATTTTTTTAATCTCTTCCCCATCTTCATATAGATAAATAGACATGTCGTCTAAATCAACTACAGCACTTTTACCTTTATCAGGAACTGAAACAGTATTAATAGTCAAGGAATCTCTTATTTTTCCTGGTAACTGATATTTAACCAAACTATCCCTTATTACTAATTTATCATCCTCTTCCACTAAACTCACCTCTTTTAATTCTTCTTGTAATATATTCTTAGCACTAGCAAATTTACCTTCTACATTCTTAACTATAGGACTCATCTTTACAGACACAATCTCATATCCAAAAGACACTTCTTCCATAACATAAAAAAAGAAGTCTTTTGTGTATTTCTCATGAACATCAACTGCTCCATGATAAAAACCAAATCCGGTTATAATTCCAGTGATTAGTATCAGTAATGTTTGAATAGGTTTTCTCATTTAATTAAGCTAATTTAGTTTGTGTGGATATATTAATATCAAATTCCTCTCCTTCTTCAGAAGGCTCAAAAGATATTATGTTTCCAGATTTAATAGATTCATTTATTATTTCTTTTGCTATTCTAGATTCTATTTTATCCCTTATTACTCTCTGCATCTTTCTTGCCCCAAATTGAACAGAAGAACCGTGAGATACTAAATATGAAACTAGGAAATTATTGATCTCAAGACCTATTCCTTGTTTTTCTAATCTTTTTTCAAGTAGTCCTAATTCTTTTCTAGCAATAGCTCCAACAGAATCATTTACAAGAGGTTCAAACAAAATAGTATGATCAAATCTATTAATTAACTCAGGAGATATTATATGCCTTACTATTACAAAGTCTATTAATTCCTGCTTTCTATCATCATATTCTTTTTCTATAAAATAATCTTCTTGCCATAAATCGCTTCCAGCATTTGATGTTGCAATAATTATAATATTTCGCATATTCAACTCACGACCTCTGCCATCAGTAATATATCCCTCATCTATTATTTGTAAAAATAGATTATGTATATCTTTATTAGCTTTTTCAAACTCATCTAGCAGAAGAACTCCATATGGTGAATCTCCTAAGACTTCACTTAATCTACCTGATGAAGTAGAACTTCCTATCATCCTATTCAGCGCATCATCTCCAGAGAATTCTGACATATCAATCCTCATCATATTTTCTTCTGATTCAAAATATGTCCTTGCCAAAGTTTTTGATGTCTCTGTTTTTCCCACTCCAGTAGGTCCAACAAACAAGAAGCTTCCAAGTGGTCTATTCAATTGAGAAAGGCCAGCTCTTACTCTTCTAAGAGTATCGGCAATTGCCAAAAGTGCTTCCTTTTGACCCATGACACTTTCTCCGAGAATGTCCTCTAAATGTAAAAGCATTTCTTTTTCTCCTTCATGAGTTAATGTTTGTGGAACCTTATATTCTCTTTCCACCAAGGAAAGAACATCATTTTTTGTAATTATATCTAAGTGACTATTAATTAATTGGGGTATTATTTTATACAAAGTATCAAGAATATTTTCTGTTATCTGATCTTTTCCATGAAGTTTCTTAATATTATGAACAAGTGTTTCAATACTTGAGTATGTAAAGAATAGTTTTGTCTTTTTCTCTATCTTAATTACTTCTTCTTGTATTCTACGAACTATTTGATCATCAGTTTTTGGTGATGCCTCAATTATATTTACATACCTTTCTAGTATAGAACATGTCTGCAATGTTTGATGATATCCTCTAGAGTTAGAAAGCATTATTATAGGAACCCTTGATTCAAAGAATGGCTGTAATAGAACTTCCAAATCCTTTCCTTGTCGGTCTAATAGTTCTGCAAATTGAGAGGTGTGTTCAAATACAGGAATAATATTCCCTGATGAAATTATTTCATAAGTTATATCTCCAAAAACTTGATCGAATGAATCTCCTAATTCTTCAAATAGCAAAACTCCATTTATCTTAAACACTCTATTATTTTCAATAGATGAACTTATCCTTCCAAGGAATATATTTCTAACCAGAGAATCAATTACCCCATTTGAATATGCAGAGTCATCTGAAATGAAAAGTGTGTGTGGATCACGAGCACTCAATAGAGAATCTACGATTAGATCTACATCATCCTTATATAGCTGGTCAATAAAATAACGGTTTATATCAACATTTTCTCTCAACATCTCTTTTGTATAATCCTCTAAATTAGGAGTATGGCCATAAGACCATTGTCTTCCTATGCTAGGCAATTTAGTTAAAGCCTCTCTACTAAAAAATCTTTCTTTATTAAACTCAACATCTCTATGAAATGAAACCCATTTAAGCGCTCCATCTAGAACATTTTCTCCTACTCCGTTTTCAAACAAGAAATAGGCAAACTCTCTATCTGATTCAATAATTGAATGAACAAATTCTAATATTCCAATTCTTCCTTTAATTAAAGAGTCGTCTATTTTAAAACTTTCTTTTGGCAAACTTACTGTCCTGTTACTTAAAAATTCATTGACTAGCTTTTTATGAATACCTAATCTTTTCATTGTGTATATTCCAGTTGGACTATCTAGAAAAGATTTTAAAATATCTCCATGCTTGTTATATATAAAATGTCTTGCAACAGAAAAATCTATATTTGTAGATTTAAAATAATAAGAAAGATACATTAATTCTAATAGAATTAAATATATCCAAAGACTAAAGAATATCATTGTTAACCCTCTTAATGGAAAAACATAGTTAATAAAAAAATCAGGAAAAGGAATTGGAGAAAATGGAATTATGATAGTTAATAGAAAAGCAAAAGTTAGTAGCATTACACTAATTCTAAATACTTTCCTTTTTGGTCTGGAAATGAAATTATCCAACATGAATGCTGGGTATAATTTCATAGATTCATTATTTATTTCTTCATATCTCATATAATAGATTTAGTTATTGTTATAACTCCTGTTATAAATAAGAACAAGCTTAAAATAGGTAATAAAAACCAAAAACCAAAGAAGAAAATTCCTGACAAAGAATAAATTATTAGAAAAATAAGTCCTGTAATAATTACAACTGATCTTATTATAATTCCAACAATTCTCATCAATGTATTAACAATAATATTAGATATAAACTCTGATACCCCTTCACTTCTATAGTGTTTCTCCTGTAATCTTTTCCACGGTTTAAAAAATGTTTTAAAAAGAAGATTAATAGAGAAGAATTCTTTTATAAACCACAATATATTTTTCCAGACGATAAATACATCATGTATACCTCTAGTATAATGCCAGACTGCGTAGTTTGAAGCTAAGAAAATAACTCTCATAGATATATTATATCATGGGTTTATAAAGAAAAAAATTAAATTTTACAAACTTTTTGTCTTGCTTTTCTAACAAAAACAAATAGTGAAATTACTGACACAATTAGAGCAAATGCTTGTATACCAAATCCATCTAGAGGAAGGAACGATATCACTCCTGTTACCCCAAGAGTTCCTAAAACTGAGACCAGGACAATTCCTCCACAAGAAACACAGCCTAATCCAAGGAAAGTAATTATTCCCGAAATAATCCCTAACCCCGCTGTCTTAACTCCAGAACCTTCTCTAAACTTTGACACAAACATTTCTAAATATATAGAAAGAGCAAGTATTGTTAGTACAAAAATAATAGCTGAAAATATATTGTTATGAAAAATAACTCCAATTAAAGTAAATTCAATATAAGAAAATACTGCTGATAATCCAATAGCATTATATGTAAATAAAACGATGCTTAAATTTTGAAGTACAGTAAAAAAATGAGCTAGTAAAATAAAAATTAATATTAAATACACAAATCTTTTAACATTAAAAAAATTAACTATATACTTAATATCTTCTTTTGTATTATTTAATCTTACCATCATCAATTGTAACTATTCTATCTCCAAATTTACCGTACCTATTCTCATGAGTAACCATAACAATAGTTTGTCCTTTTTCATTTAACTCTTTAAACAATCCCATTACCAAGTCAGATGAACCATTATCAAGATTGGCTGTTGGCTCATCAGCAAATAATATATCTGGTTTATGAGCAACTGCCCTTGCAACAGAAACTCTTTGTTGTTCACCACCTGATAATTGACTAGGTAGATTGTCTAGCTTATCACCCATTCCAACAGTCTCTAGTGCTTCCTTGGCCATTTTATATGCCTCTTCCTTACTAGTCCCTTGCATTATGATTGGCAGTAAAACATTCTCTGCAGCTGTTAAGTCAGGAAGAAGTGCATAGTCTTGAAACACATATCCTAATTCTCTTAATCTAAAATCAGTTCTCTCTTGTTCTGATAATTTACTTACATCTTTACCTCCAATTACTATCTCTCCAGAAGTAGGGACATCCAGTAATCCAATTTGATACAGGAGTGTCGATTTACCAGCTCCGCTTCTTCCCATAATTGCTACAAACTCTCCCTTCTCTACACTTAGATCAACACCTTTTAAAACGTGAGTTTCTATATCTCCATTTTTATATGTCTTTATTATGTTTTTTACTTCAATTAATTTCATATATATTATCTTCCTAAAATTGAGTCTAATGTATTTTGTCTCACAATTAATCTAGCTGGAATATATCCTGCAATAATTGTAATTACAATTAGTATAGCCAACCTAATCATTGTACCAGATAATGTAGCAACTAATATTCCATCACTAAATGGAAAATTAATTGGATTAGCATCAAAGTATGGGACCAAAAGTGCGTAGACAACAAATAGTCCAATCAAGGATCCAATTACAGCATAGAAAAATGATTGGAAAATATATGATATTTCAATAGCTCTTCTATCTATACCAATACCTTTAAGAATTCCTATGAATTTACGTCTAGTTAGAGCATTAATAAAGATTACAATAAATACTGTGATTGATGCTACAGCTAAACCAATTGATGATATAACATTACCAAGAAGTGCAAATGTTTTTTTAATATCCTCTAAAAATTTTGGTTGAGCATCTTCATATGTTTCTACTTTACCAAATTCACCAACCCCTAATGCAACCAACCTATCCCTAACCTCCTCTGGTGAAACTCCTTCTTTTAATTTAATAGCTACTTCATCTACATTAAAATCATCTCTACCTATCATTTGTCTAAGTTGAGCTGCTGGAAAAAATACTCTTCTATCATTCTCATCAACCTTAGTCTTAATAACCCCTTTAACATATACCTCACGAGATATATCTCCTGTTCTAACTAATATTTTATCTCCAATTTGTGCATTTATAGCAGTAAATCCGGCAGCTTCAAAAGGTAAATATCTTTTGAGTGTTAAGTATCCAAGAACAACTTTATCAAAATCATTATTAGTAATAAATGATCCTTCGATTAAATCATTATCTATTCCAGTTACAGATAATTCATCCTCCGGAACTATTCCAACAAGAGTCACTCCTGCAGTCTCTCCTTTATCTGTTGGATCTGTTTTCTGTTTCCAATTAGATTCAATAGTTCCCCCTTCTGCATATCTCGTAGAGTAATGATCTATTCCAGGAGTATTCTCTATTACACTTAAAACTTTTTGAGTATTTTCTATGTATTGCTTCTCTGTAAATGAAGAAACAATTACATCCCCCGTAAATTTTCCTCTCCAACCAGATACAGATCCTTCGATCAATCCCACCAAAATACCTGATACTACAACGATATTAAGAAAAGTAAGAACCATCACTGAGATAATAAGTAGTGTTGACCAAAGACTAGAGTGCTTGATTGACCTCCACGCTAGAAAGAACCCAATTCCGATTACTATTTTTAATTTACTCATTATGTTTGATTACTACATCTCCAACAGTTAATCCTGATATAACCTCTTGATTACCCTCACTATCTATTCCTCCAAGATCAACTTCTACTAATTCTTCTTCATCCCCTCTTTCTACTAGTATATAAGTTTTAGCATTTTCAATAACTATATAATCTGATGGTACAGATAATGCATTTTCAATTTCCTTAGTAACAACAGTAACATCGACTGTCATACCTAATCTAATTAAAGAATCTCTAGAATCAAATGAGATAGTAGTTTTGTATGTCGATATTCCATCTCTTTCTGTTTGTTTTGGCTCAACAAACTCTACTTGCCCATCAAACACTTGTTTTGGATAAGCATCAAATATTATTCTAGTTACATCACCTTTGGAAACATCTCCAATGAACACCTCTGGTATATAACTCTCTATCTTATATTCTCCTCCAGTTACAACAGATAGAACTATATCTCCAGATATAATAGTTTCACCTTCTTCTACGTTGCTCTCTACAATCACACCATCAAAAGGAGCTCTAATTGTAGAATCTGATATTAAAGTTGTTGCACTTCGTAGTCTTGCTTGCTCTGCACTTAGACGTGCTTGTTGAGCATTAACATCTGAAGCAGAGGATGATGTTAGTAATATATCTAATTTGTTTTTCTCTGTATCTAATTCATTAACAGCTGATTTATATGAATTTAAGGCTGATGAAAAATCATTAATTTGTGAATCTAATTGTGTTCTTGCTCCACTAACAACTACCTTGTTAGCATCAATCTCTGATCGTGTTAAGGATCCAACCTCATATAGTGGCATAGCCTTTACTAAAAGGTCTATAAACTTAGCAACCCTATCTAGATTCTCATTAGTAATATCTATTACATCTTCAGTTACAGCATCTATATTATTTACCCCTTCAAGAGCTTTGTTCCATTTTTTAAAAAGGATATCAAAATCTCTTCTTTCTTCATTGATGTCATCTTTTAAATTTAGATCCCCAGAAAAATTTTTAACCTTTGAATATCCATCAGGATCATCAAATAGAATATCCGTTTTTAATCTTACAGAATCTTCTGAAACTCTTAATGACTCTCTAACTTCTTGAACTAACTTATTCTCCGCAACTCTTAAGTTATTTCCTTTTACAGATACAGTATTTTCTTGTGTTCTGACATCTTCCTGTGTGCCTGAAATAACATCACTTAGTTTAGCCATCTCATATGAGACATTAGATTGTGCAAGATCCACAGATGCAGAGGCTGATGATTGATCTAATCTAGCCAATACCTGACCTTCAACAACACTGTCTCCAATATTTACTAGTAATTCAGAGATACGTCCATTTGATGCAAATCCTAAAAGCGCTTCCTCTTCAGCAACAACCTGTCCTGAAACTCTAGTTTCTTGAACAAATGTTTTTTCTTCTACTGTGCGTTTTTCTATTTCTCCTCCATTTCCTCTAAAGAAGTTAATTAGTAGAAATAATACAATAACTATTAGTGCAATATATCTCTTTTTTGATGTTATTTTTTTCAAGATCTTTTTCATATGATATAAATTATATCATAAAAAAGGACTACTCTAACAACTCTTTTGCAATCTTTCCTAGAACCTGTGGATTAGCACTTCCTTTAGTTTCTTTCATTCCCTGTCCTACAAAGAATTGTAATACTGACTCTTTACCTCCTTTATATTCTTCTACAACATCAGGGTTATCCTCAATTATTTTTTTCACAATAATCTTAAGACCTTCCTCATCATTTTGCTGCAACAACCCTTCTTGTTTGGCTATTTCTTCTGGATCGTTATCATCTACAACCATCTTAGATAAGACATCTTTTGCTCCTCTTGAAGACAGCTCATTATTACTAATCATTTTAATTAGTTTAGAAAAATTATTTACATCAGGAAAATTAGCTCCACCTTCTGATGTTAGAGATACAATGTCTGAAGTTATATAGTTTGCTGCTAGTTGAATTTCATCTTTATCAAAATCATTTATAGATCCCTCAAAGTAATCTGCAAGGGTTTTATCTTTTATTAAAATTTCTATTTGGTCATCATTCTTGATTCCAAATTCCTTATGATATCTATCTCTTTTTTCAGAAGGTAACTCTGGCAAGTTATTCTTCATTTCTTCAAGATTAAATATTTCATGTAAATGAAATTTAGGAATATCAGGATCTGGGAAGTATCGATAATCATGAGCATCTTCTTTAGCTCTTTGACTAAAGGTAATTCCTTTTTCGTCATCCCATCCTCTGGTCTCTTGGACTATTTCACTCTCTCTACCTGCCTCATGCAACATTTCCATCCTCTCCAATTCATATGCAATAGCTTTTTCTACAACCTTAAAAGAGTTAAGATTCTTGATCTCAACTTTTGTACCAAAATTATCAGGATCAGTAGATATTGAAATATTAGCTTCTACTCTCATCTCTCCTTTTTCCATATTTGCATCAGAAGCCCCTAAGTATTGTAATAGTTGTCTAAAGTTTTTTGCAAAATCTGACGCTTGCTTACCACTTTTAATCACAGGTTCTGTAACAAGTTCTAGAAGTGGAACGCCTGCCCTATTATAGTCCACCAATGAATGACCATCTCGGTGTTTTGAAGTTCCAGTATCTTCTTCTAAGTGAATACGAGTAATATCAACATTATTTAACTTACCCTTAGAAACTATTGGGTATAGATATTGTGATATCTGATATCCTTTTGGAATATCTGGATAGAAATAATTCTTTCTATCAAATTCTGTAAAGTTAGCAATCTCTCCTCCGACTGCTAAACCAACTCTGATCATATGCTCTACAGCCTTCATATTAACAACAGGAAGAGTTCCTGGATGAGCTAAATCAATAGGTCCAACATTTGTATTTGGAGATTCTTCATCTGGATTATTAACTGAACCAGAAAACATTTTAGAATTTGTTTTTAATTCTGCATGAATTTCAAGACCAATTGTAGGATAGTATGTTTTAGACATGGTGATAGTTTAGCATATGTCGTAAAAGAGGAAAGTGTAATTACTTATTATATAATAAGAATTTTGTTTATAGATTTAAATAGCGAGAGATTATCTAAATGTAATACATCCATTACCTACTGTACAACTTGCTGGGAATGAGTCTGATTGATATGAAGTTCCAGTTTTAAGACTTGCTGAGGTTAGGGGGTTACCATAGAAAGTCCAACTTGCAATACTTGTAACACTATTAGGTATAGTTACTGAGGTTAGGGAGTTATTACGGAAAGCATTATTTCCAATACTCGTAACACTATCAGGGATAGTTACTGAGGTTAGGTTGTTAGTAGAGAAAGCCCAACTTGCAATACTTGTAACACTATCAGGGATAGTTACTGAGGTTAGGTTGTTATAAGAGAAAGCCCAAGGTTCAATACTCGTAACACTATTAGAGATGGTTACTGAGGTTAGAGAGTTACTTTGGAAAGCAGCCGAACCAATACTCGTAACACTATTAGGTATAGTTACTGAGGTTAGGGAGTTGTTAGAGAAAGCACCACCTCCAATACCTATAACACTCTCTCCTCCGATAGTAGATGGAATTGCAACTTCTAATCCACAAGTGGCTTCGTCATATCCTGTAATAGTACCTGATGAGAAAGTGAAGCAGCTTTCATCTGTTGTTGCTGATGCTAATGCACCATCACAATATGGTCCTGTTCCAGTTTGTCCAAAGTCATCATCACCTATACGTATACATACATCTCCTTTGCTAGAGCTATCTGAAAGATTAGCATAGAACATAGCTGATTTTCCATCATCAGATACAATATATGAGTAATCAGTTCCAGATGGAGACTCTGGTATGGTTGGTAGATATCCAGCAGTTACTAATTGTGTCATTGCATCATTGTATTCAGTTGTACCTTCTGAATGAAGTGTTCCATTTGAACTTGAGCTAGCAAAAGATGGGGTTGAGAAGTTATTATCAAGACGATATAGCTCAATAGCTTTTTCAACTTCCTTGGCTTCTGATATTTTATGAGTGTCTTGTGATTTTTCACGAGCATTAGAGAGACTTGCGAAGATTATAGCTGCTAATAGGGCTATGATTGCTATTGTTACTAGGAGTTCTATTAGAGTGAAGGCTGATTTTTTGTTTATCTTTTTCATGTTTGTATTGTACCTTATATTTCATCTTTTTTTTGGGGGGGGGGTTGTGGAAAAGAAAAAACTACCCTCTTAACTTAGACACCAGGTAGTCACTAAACTCTTTAATATTATCGTCATCAAGAATTGTCATTGTTACTACTTTCTTCCCTGTTTCTTTTTCTAGTAGTTTAACTTTTTCTTTCACTTCCTTTTCCTCCACTTCATCGATTTTAGAAAGAACAATTAGCTCTTCTTTATCTAATAACTTTATATCAAAGTCTCCAAGCTCTTTTCTAATTACATTATATGATGAAACAACATCTTCATCTGATGCAGCTATACAGTGAACAAGTGTTTTTGTTCTTCTTATATGTCTTAAGAATTTATGCCCCAATCCTTTACCAGTCGCAGCTCCCGAGATTAATCCTGGAACATCAGCAAGTATAAATTCAAAAAATGCTCCAAGGTTTGGTTCTAATGTTGTGAAATGATATTCAGCAGTTTTTGCACTTGCATTAGTCAATGTATTTAAAAGTGTAGATTTTCCAACAGATGGAAATCCAATAAAACCAGCGTCTGCAATTAGTTGCAATTCTATTTCAAAGACCCCTGTTTCTCCAGGTCTTCCTGGAAGAGATCTCTCTGGTGCTTGATTAGTAGAACTCTTAAAATGTTCATTACCAAAACCTCCGTCCCCTCCTTTAAGAATCATAAACTTATCTCCCTCATTAAGAATTTCAAATCTTTCTCCAGTATCATCATTTTTTACAATAGATCCAACAGGAAGATCAATTGTTAAATCTTCTCCTCTTCTGCCATGTAATGATTTCTTATCTCCAGGCTTTCCATCTTCAGCTTCAAAATCTTTAGTAAATCTGTACTTTTCTAATAGGGAAAGATTCTTTACTCCTCTTATGTATACACTCCCACCCTTACCTCCATCTCCCCCTGAAGGCCCCATATATTCCCTATTTTTTTCATGACGAAAACGAACGACTCCGTCGCCTCCTTTTCCTGATCTAATATTTAGAAGTAATTCATCTACGAATGCCATATATTGACAAAGTATACTTTTTATTTCTGTTTAGTCAATATAATATCTTAAATTTCAACCTCTATTTCCACTTCCTCTTTTTTCTTAGTATAAACCTTATTGTCAAATCTTAAATCTATATATTCATATATTTCTATATTTAAATCATTATTTTTTTCTGAAAAAGTTAGATCATAATTATTAAACTGATCTTCTAAATCTTTTAGAGCTGTGAATTTTAAAATTGTATCTGTATCCAGAAGAATATTAAAGTGTGTATCTTTTAAAATATTAAACATCACTATCTCATTTCCTCTTTTTTCAATATTTTTAACTAAAATATTTATATTATCAAAATCCTCTTTTTCATAAACATACTCTCCTAAGTTAATATTACTAATATCATCTTTTACTCTTAATAAGTCACCAGCGGTATATTGTTCATCAACAATCTCATACGCCACTCCTTCAATATCAGCAAGATAACATTCTTTCGTACACCATAGATAATCTGCCTCTCTCTCAGATATCTTAATATCTAGATTATTATCTCCCCCTTTATTAATAATCAAACGATCAACTTTAGGAAAATTTTTTAATATATCTTTTTTTATTTCATTCTTATTATATGTAAAGATTGAGCCCCTTGATACTATCCAAAGAAAAGATTTTTCTGACAGAGAATCTTCTACAAGATTTAATATTCCTTTAATATACTCATCATCAGTTCCAGAAATATTAACTTCTTTAATTTTAAATTGCTCCATCCTGGTGAAATATCCAATTCCAAATATTAACAAAATAAATAACAAAGAATATAAGATTGTTTTAATCTTTGCTTTCTTACCCTTTTTTTCTTTATGTTTTTTTGAGTAGTATTTCTTTTTCATTATTACTCTTCTTACCCAATGTGAGTTCTATTTCCGAGATATGGCCTAAGTACTTCTGGAATTCTAATCCTTCCATCTTCTTCTTGAAAATTCTCAACTAGTGAAACAAGTATCCTTGGAGTAGGAATAGCTGTACAGTTTAAAGAGTGAGCAAATCTCATTTTTCCTTCTCCATCTTTATATCTAATATTAAATCTTCTTGTTTGGAAATCATGAAAATATGAAGCTGATGATATCTCTCTATACTTTTCCTCTTTTGGAACCCATAACTCAACATCATATTTCTTTACCTGTCCTAATCCAAGATCCCCACCACAATTAGTAACTGTCCTGTATGGTATATCAAGAGATTCTATAAATTCTTCAGAATTAGCATTGAGCCATTCATGAAGTTCAACAGATTCAGCATGAGAAGCCTCACAAAGAATAACTTGTTCTAATTTATAAAACTCATGTACACGAATTAGACCCTTAACATCTCTACCATGGCTTCCCGCTTCACGACGGTAACAAGGTGAAAATGATAAATATTTTTTTGGAAGAGATTCTTCTTCTAATATTTCATCACCATGGTATCCCATAGTCGCAACTTCTGATGTTCCAGAAAGATAATCACCATCTTGAGTTTCATATAGGTCATCTGCCTCATTAGGTAGATGTCCTGTTCCATACATATTATCTTTTCTAACTATTGCAGGAACAAGCATTGGAGAGAATCCTTTCTTTAAGAAAAACTCTTGTGCGTAGTTCCAAATAGCCCATGACAATAGTGCACCATCATTTTTTAAATAGTATCCTCTAAACCCATGAACTTTAGCACCTCTTTCAAAATCAACCATGTCATGCTTTAGCATTAGTTCCACATGATCTTTAGCTTCAAAATTAAATACTGTCTTATCCCCCCAAACCTTGCTTTCAACATTATCCTCATCACTATCTCCTTCTGGAACTGACATGTCAGGAATATTTGGAACCTGTAACATTAGTAACTTCCACTCCTTTATTATATTTTTTAATTCATCCTCTTCTTTTGATAGAACTTCTTTTAATTCTCCCATTTCTTTTAAAAAAACATTTTTTTCTTCTTCTGTTGATTGAGGAATTAACTTACTAACCTCATTTTGTCTTGTTCTTTTTTCTTCAACACTCTTTAATATATCTCTTCTTTTGTCATCAAGGTCAATTAATTTATCAATATCAATATCAATATGCTTTTTAGTAGCACCTAATTTAACAACTTCTTTATTTTCTCTAATGAAATTAATATCTAACATTTTTTAGTATTATTTTATAAATACATCATATCAAGTTGATATGATTTGGCAATGCAATATAAGAAAGTATCAAAAAATAATCTTCCGTTGAATTTGAGAGAGACACATAAGCCACCACAGAAAATATTCTATAAAGGATCATGGATAGAAGAGGGAGATGTATGTATTACAATCATCGGTTCCCGTCATCCTAGTAATTATGGAATTAGAACTTGTAAAAAATTAATACAAGGACTGAAGGGCCACGGAATAACAATAATTTCAGGACTAGCTATTGGAATAGATTCTATTGCTCACAAAGAAGCGATGTTAAATAGCATAAAAACAATTGCAATTCCCGGCTCAGGAATCAGTAATAAGGTTATTTATCCAAGAAGAAATACCCTACTTGCAAAAGAAATATTAGATAATGGAGGTTGTATTGCATCTGAATTTAATATTAGTGATAGAGCATTGCCGTGGATGTTCCCAGTTAGAAATCAAACAATGGCAGGATTATCAAAATTAATAATAGTAATTGAAGCAAAGAAAAAATCTGGAAGTTTAATAACTGCATATAGTGGATTAAGAGAAGGTAGAGATATTGCAGCAGTACCAGGAGAGATAGATTCCATATTATCAGAGGGAACAAATGATCTAATTAAAAGAGGTGCGTATCCAATAACCTCATCTGATGATGTGTTAGATATATTGAACATAGAAAGGAAAAACTATTTGCACAATATGTAAATATATAGTATTAGTAATGCATGTCTAAATCATACACACTTCTAATTGTAGAGTCTCCTGCAAAGGCAAAAACCATAGAAAAATACCTAAAAGACTTGGGTAATTTCAAAGTTTCTGCATCTGTTGGACACATTAGAGACTTACCAAAGAGCAACAAGAACGCTATTGATATAGAGAATGATTTCTTGCCTAATTATGAAATATCTCAAGGAAAAAAAGATGTCATTTCAAGATTGAAAAAACTATCTTCAGAGGCTGATGAAGTCTATCTTGCGACCGACCCTGATAGAGAAGGAGAAGCTATTGCATGGCACTTAAAAGAAATTTTGGAATTAAAAAATCCAAAAAGAGTTAGGTACTATGAGATTACAAAAGATGCAATTCAAGAAGCTGTTAAGTCACCTTCAAAAATTGATGATGATTTAAGAAAAGCTCAAGAAGCAAGAAGAGTATTAGATAGACTTGTTGGATATGATCTATCAGGATTAATTTGGAAAAAAGTTAGGTATGGACTATCGGCAGGTCGAGTTCAGTCCCCTGCACTTAGGATATTAATGGAAAAAGAAAGAGAAATTAGAGCTTTCATTCCAGAAACTTTTTGGACAATAGAATCAGAACTGAAAAAAGAAAAAATATCTTTCATAGCTAATTGCTCAAAAGAACTATCTAAAAAAGAGGATGTTGATGAAATACTAGGTGAAGCAAAAAATTATGATTGGGTTGTTAAGGATATAAAAGAAACAACTGTAAAAAGAAGTCCTAAACCTCCTTTTACAACATCTTCAATACAACAGACAGCCAGCTCAAGACTAGGATTTTCACCATCTAGAACCATGGGAGCTGCTCAAAAACTATATGAGGATGGACATATAACATATATGAGAACTGATAGTGTAAATATCTCAGAAACAGCCCTAAAAGGACTTGTTTCGGCTATTACATCAGAGTTTGGAAAAGAATACATAGAAGTTAGGAAGTACGCATCAAAAAGCAAGAATGCTCAGGAAGCTCATGAAGCGATAAGACCTTCAAATTTTAAAACTATTTCTGCAGGAAAAACAGATGATCAAAAAAGATTGTATGAACTAATAAGATCAAGAACTATTGCTAGCCAGATGAAAGATGCTCAGACAAAAAGGTCTTCGTTGATTACTAATATAACTTCAAACACAATTCCTGACTTTAGAACAAAAGGTACAAGAATTATAGAAGAAGGATGGTTAAAGGCTGATCCGGGAGCTAGAAGTGAGGATATAGAGATTCCAAAAGTATCAAAAGGAGATAAATTAGATTTGATATTAATAAAAGATACAGAGAAACAAACTCAGCCACCAAATAGATATACGGATGCTGGATTAGTTCGAGAACTTGAAAAAAGAGGAATTGGTAGACCTTCGACTTATGCTTCTATTATTAAAACAATTATAGACAGAGGCTATGTAGAAAAAGAAGGAAGAACATTAATACCGACAGATACAGGAGATGTTGTGTCTAGTTTTCTTGAGGAGCATTTTACAAAATATATTAGTGATGACTTCACGGCGGAAATGGAAAATGAGCTTGATGAAATTGCGGAAGGAAAAAGAGAGTATGCAAAGACATTAAGAGATTTTTATACACCTTTCAAAAAGGATGTTGATTCAAAAGAAGACATTGCTAAATTAACAACTCTTGGTGATGCTGATGATAAGTTTAGGTGTCCAAAGTGTGAATCTAAGATGCAAATAAAATTAGGTAAGTTAGGTAAGTTTCTAAGTTGTTCAGAATATCCAGATTGTGACGGAGCCCTGACTTTAGAAGGGGTTAAAGTTGGAGAAGAAGAACCAATTGGGAAACATCCAGAAAGCGGAGAATCAATATATATTCTCTCTGGAAGGTTTGGTCCATATGTTCAATTAGGTAAAACTCCAGAAGATAAGAAAATAAAACCTCAAAGAGCAAGTGTGCCTAAAGAAATAAACACTGACGAAATCACTATAGAAGATGCTGTAAAGCTTCTATCACTTCCTAGAGACTTAGGAGAGCATCCAAAGAAAGGAGGAATGATTATTGCTAATGTTGGTAGGTTTGGTCCATATGTAGGTCATGACGGAAAATTTAAGTCTTTAAAAAAGATTAGTCCATATGAAGTTACACTAAAAGAAGCCGTGAAACTTATTGATGCACCAAAACAACCGCCAAGAGGAGCAGAGATAGTAAGAACAATTGGTGAACACCCAAAAACAAAGAGAGAGATAACTCTATACAAAAGTAAATCTGGACATTTTGTACTAAAAGGACTTAAAAGAATATACATAGATGATTCTGCCGATCCTGAAAAAGTATCTCTAGAAGAAATTGTTGAAACATTAAAACAGGGATAAATAAAAAAACCACCAATTGGTGGTTTTTTTATTTTACATTCCTTTTACTGAATATAAATCATCATCATTTCCATATTTTGGAGTATCTATCTCAGGTTCACTTTCTGTTTCTTTTTTAGTCTCAACAAAATCTGTTATTACATTTGGCCTATTAAGTCCTACTTCTTCCCTTTCTTTAACAATATGATTTGCATCAACCGCATCCTCTTTATTACTACTTCCAATAAAATCACTTCCTATATTTATATTACCCATGTCACTAGGCTCTATTTTCTCTAGATATCTTGATCTTGGTTGTTCTTGAGAAATTGGCTCATCTTCTTTTTTCTCTAAATTTTCATTCTCCACACTATCTGTCTTTGGAGCAAAATCATCTGAAATAGAAACTGACTCAACTGCTTGTTCTGTATTATCATTAGTCTCTTCAATCTTAGAAAGGTTATTAATAGATTCTTCTGAATTTTTTTCTTCTTTACTAACATCGTATGAATATTGACTATTTTCATTATTCTCTCCTTCAGTATTTTCTAATATAGATTCACCTTCTTTTGAAGACTTTTCTGAGATAGAAATCTGTTTATTAGGTTTTTCTGAAACTGTCTCATCTTCTTCATTGCTCACTTCCTTAGATGTTTCATATGAATATTGACTTGTCTCTTCAACTTTAGAATTATCATCGATAGACTCTTCAGTCTCTTCTTCTTTAAGATTATCATCACTATCTGACAATCTTATATGTCCACTAGGTGTTTTATTTACATCATCTGCCTCAATCTCTTTTTCTTCTTCAACAATATCTGACTGCGAAGAATATGAAAAAGGTTTAATTTTTTCTATCTCTTCTGTAACAGTAGTTGGTTCAGGATTTCCTGCATTTTCTTTTTCAAAGACAAGACTAGTTGCTGCAGCAAGTCCACCTGATTGATTAACGAAATTATTCATTTTTTCATTTACATCTTTTGGGTTTTCATCTAGATGTTTTTCTTTCAGAACTTTTAGAATATGCTCTAGGTCTTCGTCTGAAAAGAAGTCTATTTCAATTTTTCCTCCCACTGCTTTTCTTTCTATATGCACTCTTGTTCCAAGAGATTCACTCATCTCATCTTCAACCTCAACAGTATGAGGATCAATTATTCTTTCCTTTTTACGAACTTTATCATATGCAACACGTCTAGCTATTTTCTCTGCTGCACGAACAGTTAATTTCTTTAATAAAATCTCTTTAAACAAAACCATTTGTTCTTCTGGTCTGTCAGTAAGCATAAGAAGTGTTCTTGCATGACCCTCTGTCATTTTCTTATCAGTAATTGCTTGTAGCATCTCTTCCGGAAGAGCTAAAATTCTCATAGTATTAGAAACATACTCTCTACTCTTACCAACTTTCTTAGCTACTTCTGCATGCTTTAATTTAAATTCATCAACAAGCTGTCTAAATGCCACAGCTCTATCTACTGGATTTAGATCTTCTCTTTGGAGATTCTCTATAATTGCTACTTCTAGTTTTTCCCTATCTGATTGTTCATCACTTCTAATTATTACTGGCACTTCTCTAAGTCCCGCAAGCTTTGATGCTCTTAATCTTCTTTCTCCTGCAATTAATTCATAAACAGTAGACATTCCACCGTCTTCAGAGAATACTTCCTTACGTGTTACAACTAGGGGTTGTAAAACACCATACATTCTTATGGAGTCTGAAAGACTATCTAATTGAGCCGGATCAAACTCTCTTCTTGGTTGAAAAGGGTTTGGACTTACCTTATCTATTTCTACAAAGTAGATTGAATTATCTTGAAAGTTTGATTGCATATACATAGATTATATCACGATTTATCACAATAGAAATCCACAGTATTTGCTTTTAATATGTAAAGATATTAGACTAGTGAGACACTTGCCGGAGTGGCGGAATTGGTAGACGCGCACGACTCAAAATCGTGTATCCTCGGATGTGTGGGTTCAATTCCCACCTCCGGCACAAATTATTTACAGAGCCAAACATATCCACAATAGGGATCAAACACTTCCCAAAAAGGAACAGGTTCTGAAAAATCATTGTAGAAATAAACTATGTTTTGATCTTTTATATACTCCCTATCTACGCGACCATTAGGAGTAGATGCAAGAAGAGTTGGACATCCAACAAAAGGCTGAGGAGTCCAATCTTGATATTTTCTATAAGCAACAACACTTTGATCTGCTTCCCATGAAGATGTTAAATTTCTCCATTCTTCATAATTATTAGATTGGTCATTTGGATAATCATCAAATCCGGTAAAATAATCTTTGTCGCATTTTAATATTACGTTTCTTTCATAGTCTATATCATTATTATATGCTGTTGCAACACCATTTTCAGTAAAAGCATAATAATCTCTACCATCAAAATCACTACCCTTAGGCAAGGTTATATTACTAATTGAAGGATAATATTCTTCGATAGCACTTAGTGTATCTGGATCATTTTTTATAGAAACAGATGTATCAGTATTAGAAAAAGGAAAACTTCCATTTGATAATCTTGATAATTCAATAGCTTTTTCAATCTGATCAGCTTGAACTTGTGCTTTTCTTACATTTGCTTTATCTCTTGCATTAGAAAGGCTAGCAAATATTATAGATGCTAATAGAGCTAAGATTGCAATAACTACTAATAATTCTATAAGAGTAAATCCTTTATTTTTCATATGATTAGTATATCATTATTAAAACATATTAATATGAGTAAAATATCCACACTAAAGAAATATAAAAATAATGGTCTACCAAAAGTCCTTGTAATTTGTGGACCAACATCATCTGGAAAGAGTGATTTAGCTGTAGAAATGGCCAAAGAAGAAAATGGAGAAATAATATCATCTGATTCAAGACAGGTATACAAAGGAATGGATATTGGAAGTGGAAAAATTACAAAGTCAGAAATGAAAAATATTCCACACCACCTATTAGATGTAGCATCACCAAAGAGAAAATATACAGTTGCTCAATTTAAAAAAGTTGGAGGAAAATTAATTAAAAAAATACATAAAAAAAACAATCTCCCTATAATCTGTGGTGGAACAGGATTCTATATAGACTCATTAATATATGATTTACAAATTCCAAAAGTTAAAGAAAATGTTAAATTAAGAAAAGAACTAGAGAATAAAAATCTTGAAGAATTACAGAAAGAATTAAAAAAGATAGACAAAAGAAGATATTCTGAAATTGATATTCAGAACAAAGTTAGATTAATTAGAGCTATTGAGATTGCAAGAGAAATTGGAAAAGTTCCGGAGATAGATAAAAGAAAGTTTAGAGATGATTGGGATATTAAAATATTAATGATTGATCAAAAAGATGAAATATTAAAAGAAAGAATAGATCTTAGATTAAAGAAAAGATTGAAGAAAGGAATGGTTTCTGAGATCAAAAAACTTAAGAAATCTGGATTATCTTGGAAAAGACTTGAATCTTTTGGTCTAGAATACAGATATATATCACAATACATACAAAATATCATCTCAAAAGATGAGATGATATATTGGATACAGACTAAAAGTTGGCAATATGCGAAAAGACAGAGAATGTGGTTTAGGAGGTATGAGGAATAAACTTATTTACAACGTAACATTTTATACTGACAAGTATTGGCAGTATGTGCAGTTTTTACAGGATATGGAATCCATGCACCAGTATTTTCATTATAAGGATCATTATAATCTTCTACATATATATAGACAGTATTTATGTTTTGTTTAGTGAAATTAGAAAAATGTATTAGTGGAGAAAGGCAACCTGAAAAAAATCCAGTACTTTTTGGACTAATATCACCAAGTGATGTATAGGTAACTATTGAATCATCAGATTTCCATGATGCTGTATATTCTGCATACTCATTAGTATCAGGCTGATGAAACAAATAAGCACCTTGAGATTCTAATCCATCACCAGGACGCTTTATTTCTGACCTACAAGTAGCTTCAAATTCTCTTCCTTCCATATTTTGCCCAGAGCCATATTCAGCACTATGATTAACAGCTATTGTAGCTCCTCCACTTGTTCCATTATTATTAGCAATTATCTGGTATTCTCCTCCTTCAAAATATTTACCTTCAGGTAAAGTTATATTACTAATTGAAGGATAATATTCTTCAATAGCATTTAAAATACTTGGAGTATCTTTAATATTAATTCCAGGATCATTATTAGAGAAAGGTAAATTTCCATTACTTAACCTAGACAACTCTAAGGCTTTCTTAATCTCCCCGGCTTGAACGTCAGCCTTTATTATATTTGCCTTATCTCTTGCATTAGAAAGACTAGCAAATATTATAGAAGCTAATAGTGCTAAGATTGCAATAACTACTAGGAGCTCTATTAGTGTGAAGGCTTTGTTATTTTTATTCATAAATATAGTATATCAAAAAAAAATACTTATAAATCTACTTATACACATTTTGCGGGCCCACTAAGATTCGAACTCAGAACTGCGGTTTTGGAAACCGATATTTTACCATTGAAACTATAGGCCCGATTAATGAGAGTATATCAGAAAATAAAAAAAAGAAAATCCGCCAATGGCGGATAATCTTATTTCTTAGTTTCTTTGTAGATAGTTCTTTTCTTAAGCTTTTTATTAAACTTCTTAAGTTCTAACTTACGCTCAACACCCTTCTTGTTCTTACGAGTGTAAAGAATATCTCCTGTTTCTGTACATTTTATTTTTACTAATTTATCTTGTGACATAATATTTTTCTTATGGAATTTATGATTTCCTAACAATAACGCATTAAAAGGACTGATACAACTTGACAAAACCTATATATACTGATAAAATACTGACATTAACGAGTAATATAATACTATGAAAGATATAATAATGAGAATACTTTTTGTGCTAGGAATAATCATCATATTGGTGATGCTGGCTATTGGTATAGTAAAAATAGTCCCAAAGATCTTCAGCGGACTTGCAAGTGCCGGTAATTCCCTATCAGGAATAACAAATAAGGAGGAGATAATAATTTCCACAAATACGGATGAACTAACCTCTGATGAACCTTTTGTCTTATCTTGGGAACATGAAAATAAGAAGGAAAAGTCTGTTGGACTATACTCAGTATCTCATAACTGTGTAAACGATGTATCTGTAGAAATCATCGGATCTTCTGATTCAAAAACTCTCCTATGTAATACTCCATTTACAATTGGACCAGACCCGGTGTCTATTCAATTAAATCCTATGCTTAATAAAGAAAATACTTTACGCGATGTAGATTTCTCTATTAAATATATAGAATCTAATACAACAGTAGCTAAAGCATCTGGAAAAAAAACTCTTACTTTAAGAAACTTTGAAGGAGCTGATACTCTTGCAGGAAGCAAAACAGATTACCAAGACATTAATGGATCTGGAACTGTAGAAATTACAACAACTGATTTTAGAGACGAAGAAGATACTAGTACAGTAAATTATCTACCAACTACTCCTGTTTCAACATCTCCTGCAGATCTTTCTGTAAGTAATATATCTTTAAACAATAATATAATGACTTTTATTGTTTCTAATATTGGAGGAAGAGATTCTGGAATTTGGTCATTTAATTATACTTTACCAACAAATCCTGTTGTAACAAGAAATAGTGGTTTAAATATCTCACTTCGTCCTGGAGAAAGATTACAGCTATCAATTAATCTTAATGGAATATCTACAAACGGAGGAAATGCAATAATTAATGTTAACTCAGACAGAGCCGCTGTAGAATCTACATACTCAAATAATATTGCTAGTATTTATATCGACCGTATAAATGGAGGATCAAGTACTGGGAACAGCAATGGTGCTGCAGATCTTGCAATTACTGATATGTATGTAAATGATGATCGTGTAGATATAGATGATGAAGTAGTTCTATACTTTACAGTGGAAAACTTAGGAGGAGAAGATACTGGTCGTTGGGAATATGAAATTGACCTACCTATTGTAGGTGACAATCTATACTCTAGTAGAGAAACATCTCTGAGACCTGGACAATCTAGAACTTTCAGAATTGAATTTGATGGACTAAGAGAAGGTAATAATCAAGATATAGATCTTGAATTAGATCCTGATGATGACATCGATGAAGAAAATGAAAGAAATAATAGAGAATCTATAGAAATTGATGTTAGAGACTAAATAAAAAAAACACCCAATTGGGTGTTTTTTTTATTTATTTAGATATCAATATCAGCAAGCATCGCATTAGTTGTAATAAATGATTTTCTTGCGGGAACATCTTTCCCCATAAGCATATCAAATACCCTATCTGCCTCTTCCCCGTCCTCAATAGTTACTTGCTTTAAGATTCTATTATTTCTATCCATAGTAGTTTCTTTAAGCTCGTCAGCGTTCATCTCTCCGAGACCCTTATATCTTTGAACTGTAGCTTTCTTTCCTTTCTTCACAACAACCTTTTCTTCATCATTGTCTTCGTCTACAGCCTCATCTTCTATGTCATTTTTTCTGTTTGAATCTTCTTCTACAACCCCATTGTCTTTCATTATTTTTATTCTTTCTTCTTCTGAATATGCATAAAAACTTTTCTTACCAATCTTAACTTTAAACAGAGGAGATTGTGCAATATATATATGTCCACCCTCTACAAGAGGTCTGAAATATCTATAGAACAGAGTTAATAATAGAGTATCGATATGAGCACCATCGACATCGGCATCGGTAGCAAGGATTATTTTTCCATATCGAAGCTTTGTTATATCAAAAGTATCTCCAATAGCAGTTCCTAGAGCAATAACAATATTCTTAATTTGTTCCGAAGATAGCATTCTATCAAGCCTTGCTCTTTCGACATTAAGAATCTTTCCACGAAGTGGCAATACTGCTTGAGTTCTTCTATCACGTCCAACTTTTGCTGTACCTCCAGCAGAATCTCCCTCTACAATAAATAGTTCAGACTCTTCAGCATTTTTAGTTTGACAATCAGCCAATTTACCAGGAAGTGTCATTCCTTCAAGAACTCCTTTACGAAGAACCGAATCCTTGGCAGCTTTCGCGGCCTTACGCGCTTTAACAGCAAGTATCGCTTTTTGAATGATAGCTTTTCCATCATCTGGATTTTCCTCTAGATATTCTTGTAGTGACTCTCCGAATATAGTTTCTACTGCTCCACGAGCCTCAGGTGACCCTAATTTAGCCTTTGTTTGCCCCTCAAACTGAATCTCAGGCATCTTTATTGAAATAACGGCAGTAAGTCCCTCAAACACATCATCACCCGTAAATGACTCTTCCTTAGACTTGATCAAATTATTCTTCTTACCATATGTATTAAGAGTCCTTGTTAGTGCCGCCTTAAATCCAGTCACATGCATTCCTCCTTCTGGGTTATGAATATTGTTAGCAAAAGCAGTTAGTCTTGATGATATATCATCTACATATTGAAATGCTATTTCAACTTGAATATCTCCAATTTCTTTATCTACATAAAAAATGTTTTTATGTATTGGTTTTTGTATTTGATTTTGATAAACAACAAGAGAATGTAATCCTCCTTCAAAATAGAAAGTTTGAGATGGACAATTTAAATGTAGATCCTCTATCCAGTATGTTTCTGTAATTTCTTTTTCCTCTACTTCTCTGGCATCAATAACGACAATTCTAATTCCTTTCACAAGATAAGCTTGTTGTCTTAATCTTGAAACAACTCTTTTAAAAGAATATTCAATCTCTTTAAAAATATCAATATCTGCTTCAAAAGCAATTATTGTTCCATTGTTCTTTGTTTTACCCATCTTCTTAACATCACTCTTCTTCTTTCCTATATTATATTCTTGTCTATATATATCTCCCCCTTTATGAACCTCAGCCATTGTATATGTTGATAAAGCATTAACAACAGATGCTCCTACACCATGAAGACCTCCAGATACTTTGTATCCACTATCTTCTCCACCAAACTTACCTCCAGCATGCAAAGTTGTCATAATAGTTTCAAGTGCTGAAACTTTAGTTTTTGAATGTTTATCTACAGGGATACCACGACCATCATCGGCTACACGAACTCTATTATTAGGCAAAAGTGCAACTTCAATTTGAGTTGCAAATCCTCCCATGGCCTCGTCACGTGAGTTATCAAATATTTCAGAAATAAGGTGATGTAATCCATCTGGACCAGTAGATCCAATATACATACCTGGTCTTTTTCTTACCGGTTCTAAACCTTCTAGAACCGAAATATCTGATGCTGAATATGAGTCTTTTGACATAGTTATAATATTATATCACCTTTACAAATGTTATGTAGTTGAAAAGTATAGAAATTAATGTTTGTTTTATGTATTTGACTTAGTTAAAAACAAGTGCTAATCTAAAATTTAATTATGGAAACTGCACATTGTGATACATACAAAATAGAAGAGATATTCGGGTCAATTGGTAATTTTAACAAATTACTAAATCCTGATGGAGATGAAAAAACAGATAATTCTGAATTATTAGACTCTGAAAAATTATTAAAAATTAAACCTTTTAAGGATTTTATAGCAAACGGTCTTATTGATCGAATATCAAGAGATGCACTCGCTCGAAGAATCAGAGAAGAGTATCTTAGTCAGCTTAATCAATAAATATTGAGAACTGTCTCCAGTACCTCAAGAAGCGCCCCTTATTCATACGGTGCGCTTTTTTTATTTCCCCATCTTCATTATTAGGATCATTGAAATATAAATTATCATCATCATGTCCAACAACCAAAACAACGTGTGGTGATCCATTCTCTCCAAAACCAGCAGCTACCGAAACCATAACTGGATTACCATTATCTATGGACTCTCGAATCTTTTCAATTCCTTTTTCTAAAAAATTATTCTCTTCTGAGCTATCAGTCATATCCTTAGATTCTATGTCTATTTTTATTGATCGAAATTCTTGAGGATATGATGAGATTCCATGATTTCTTAATAGTCTAACTAAGCTATTATGATCCCATCCGATTGTTGAATTATATCCTCCTATAATTTGACCTTCATTTAACAAGTCTAGAGAATCAACTTTAACACCTTTATACTCCATAATCATTTTTAAACATGCTATTCCACAAAACCTTGTATACCATTCTTCTGGAATGGAATCATGATGTTGTGCTACATGTGGTATATCTAATATTTTTTTCATAATATATTATCTAACTTCCCAGCCATCTTTATCATTTAGTACCTTTGTAATATTATCCATTACAATATTAATTTCATCATCCGAAAGAGTTCTTTCTTGTGATTGAAACACCAACCTAAATGCATACGATGTCCTTTTTTCTCCATCATCTTCTTCTTTAGTCCATATATCAAACAACTTATTATTAACAAGTAGTTCGCCTCCATTTTCTTTAATCAGATTAATAACGATTTTCTGATTCTCATATCCTCCTGGAACCCATACTGATATATCTCTCAACATAACAGGATATGAGGATATTGTTTTATATTTAATATCATCCATTTTGGGTAATTCACAATATTGATTCATGTCTGAATTTTCATATATTTCCTCTAATGAAATTTCGATAATTTCTTGTCCGTCAGATATTTTTTCTTTAATATCAATTTTTAGTTCCTCCGAAATTTTAGATAACATTTCTGTAATCAATACTGATGATGTTGGTTTCTTTCTTCCTTTACCTTTTCTAACACCAATACATAGATATTCTTTTTCAACAAAATTATTGTTATCTAGAATAAAAGTCTTCCCTATCTCAAACATAAGTAGATCATCTATACCAATTAGATCCATATTTTTCTCATTAAACTCAATTGCTTTTTCCATTCCTTTTCCTAATCCGGTACGCAAGAATGCCTTATCCTCTGCAAAAGGTTTCATCATTTCTATATCTCCTTTTTCTACAAAGGTATATGTAATTACTTCAGAGAAACCTTCATTAACTAAAGTTTTTCTAATTACCTGACCTATTGCATGTTGATTGTTAACAACAGATTCGAAAGAAATTTCATCTAGAGACTTCTCTTCTATATTATCGTATCCATACAATCTTCCAATTTCTTCAATTATATCTTCTTTGATTCTAAGATCTAGTCTATCATCTGGAATTTCAAGAACATATCTTTCTTCATCATGATTTATAATTCTCTTATATCCAACAATAAGATCTGAAAATCTATCGCTCTCTAACATATTTTCTACCACTACTCCCATATCCTTATATTCTGTGGCATGCAGTACCTTTCCATCATCTACATATATACCAAGATGATCAACACCAGTTTCTACTTTTGTACCTTTTAAATATTCAATACTTTCAAAATCAATCTTTCTATTATTTTTAATGGTACTTGAAACATTTGAAAAAATTAAATCTCCTGGCATTAAATCCTCTTTATTGATTTCATCTCCATATACAAATTGATCTACTGTCATTCTTGGAATTGAGACTCCACCTTGAGAATATGCATAAGCAGTCAAGGATGAACAATCGAATGCATTTGGTGAATCATAAGAAACACTGGCTCCATATTTATATGGCTTACCAATAGCTTCATTTACAATCTTTAATGCTGCTTGAACAGGATTAACAACTTTCCAAATGATGCCCATTTTATCAAAAATATTTTCTATGTCTTTATTTTCTAAATTTAATCCAGTTAAATTATTAATTTCCTTTTTTGAAACACCTAGGCTATATACATTCCTTGGTCTTGGATATTCATCCAATATTTCATGAAAAGTAGTTGAGTCTTTAGTGGCATATTGAAATATTAATTCAATAGCTCTTTTAATTCCTACTTCTGTTTTGTTTGGATGAATCTCATTTTCATATCTTTTAGAAGCATCAGTTCTTATATTAACCTTCTGAGCTGTTTTCCTATTTGATCCAGGTAAAAAGTTTGCTGATTCTAGAATTATTGATCTTGTATCATTATCAACCTCTGCCTTTTTTCCTCCTTTAACTCCAGCAATTGCAAGAACACTATTATCATCTGCGATAACAGTCATGGATTCATCTAGATTAATCTCTTTATCATCAAGAGTAGTCATTTTTTCTCCTTTTTCAGCTTGTCTAATTACAATATCTCCATCTACCTTATCCAAATCAAAAGCATGCAATGGCTGACCTGTTTCGTTAAGTACAATATTTGTTATATCAACAATATTATTAATTGATCTTTGTCCTAATGATTCTAATCTATTTTTTATCTCCTTTGTTGATTCTTTTAAATCTATATCTGATATTTCACAAGCCATATATCTAGGACATTCTTTTGTTTCTAGAATAATTTTTTTAGAAGGTGAAAGAAAATTAATAATATCAATATCAAACTTAGAATTATCTTTCATTTCAAGATTGAATACTAGAGAAATTTCATTAGCAATACCATCATGAGACAAACAATCATGTGCCCTATTAGGAAGTATATCAATATCCATTACTGTATCACCATCTATCTCTTTCATCCCCTCAACCTCAAAAGAAGTCTTTGTTAATTTATCCACTAAATCAGCAGGAGCTGGTAACTCTTCTATAAAATATTCTTGTAACCATTTGTATGAAACTAACATATTAAAATTGATTTACTAATCTAAGATCCCCTCCATATAGATGACGTACATCATCAATACCATATTTAAGCATAGCCAATCTATCGATTCCCACTCCAAAAGCAAAACCTGTATATTTTTTAGGATCAATTCCTGCTGACATCAAAACATTAGGATGAACCATCCCAGCTCCTAGTATCTCTATCCACCCATTATGAGCACATGATGGACATCCATCTCCAACACATCTAACACACCTCATATCTATCTCCACTCCAGGTTCTACAAAGGAGAAAAATCCTGGACGCATTCTAATCTCTGCACTTTCTCCATACATATTTTTTAAAAATGTATTGAGTGCTTTTTTAAGATGCCCCATTGATACACCTTCTCCAACAACAAGCCCTTCTAGTTGATGGAATTGTGCTTCATGAGTTCTATCAGTTGCTTCATTTCTAAAAACTTTTCCTGGAGAAATAATTTTAAATGGAGGCTGATGATTTTCCATATATCTAACTTGTACTGGAGATGTGTGTGTACGCATAACCTTATCATCAGATCCTTTGATCCAAAAAGTATCTTGCATATCTCTTGCGGGATGATCCTTTGGAATATTCAATGCATCAAAGTTATGAAATTCATCTTCCAGCTCTCTATCAAGAGCTATCTCAAAACCCATATTAGTGAATGACTTTACTAATTCATCATAGATTCTATTTATTGGATGGATATGTCCTTCTTGTTTTTTCATAAATATATTATACACCAACTTTATTCTTCTGACTCGTCTTTCTCCTCACTTACCAATGCATTATTATCATCAGACCATTTTTTAATTACCTCCTTTAGCTCATTATATGGCAGGAATGTCTCATATGTCTCATCCCCAATAACTAAAGCTGGGTATGAGTTTATATTAAATAGTGTTTCTAATATATCAACAGTAGCAACATTAATTTCTCCATCAAACCAATACACACGAACATTATCATTCTCTTCTCTAATTGCATCTAATACAATTGATTGATTCTTACACTCTGCACAATCTTCTCCATTAAAATATAATACTGTTGTTATATTATATCCACATTTATTACTTAATTCTTTTACAAGAAGATAGTCCTTAATCTGTAATAATGAATATCTCTCTTTTAAATATAGAACATCTGAATTATCACTTCCTAACTCACTTTCTAAAAATTTAATTCTACTAACTAAATTATTTAACTCTTTTGTTACACCAATCTCTAATTCACTTCCAAGAAAAATATCACTACATGATGACTCCTTTAATAGAGCAAACCTTGTCTCTGTAGACAAGATGCTCAGTGACATTTTTTCTTGTAAATCACTTAACTTCTCTAGTCTTGATGAGCTTATTTTGTCTGAAATATAGAAAACAGAAAAAAATATACTGACTGTGATTAGAAAGACTACTACATATTTAATTATATCTCTTTTAAATTCCATAAATTAATTATCTCCAGTTAATATTAGCATTAGTGATACTATCATAAATATTTTTAATAACCAGAATTGGTGTAAAAATAGAATAAAATACTAGGAATAGTATCACCGGGAACGGATTAAGTGAACTTTGTCCAACAAGTCTCTTTCCAAAAATAATTATAAACAGGATAGCAGAGAAAATAACTGAATAGATAAGAAGTCCTGGGTTTATACTAAACTCTGAAGTTCCAGAAAAGATATTTGATAAACCTTCCCATCCTACCAATCTAACTTCAAGAATTATTTGAACTAGATTTTTTACAACAATGAATCCTGTTGTAATGAAAGCTACAAAAATAGCAAGATATGTAAACAAACTCATAGGTAGAGTAAAAAATCCGAAATTATGATTTTTCTTACTGAAAAACATATCTTTATAATCATATGAATTTCTTAAAAAACCAGATCCCCATCTTTTTCTCTGACTCCATAATTTCATTATAGTATCAGGTCCTTTTGTGTATGCAATCGCATGGTGAGTTTGACCAACCTTCATTCCATGTCTTTGCATCCTAAAAGTAATTTCAAGATCTTCTAACTTATGCGCTTCCTTAAATAATCCAATTTTTTCAAAAACTTCTTTTTTATAAACAGAAAACGCTCCAGGAACAACAAGTACTCCACTTATAATCCCAAGAAGCATTTTTGTAAAAGAGAACATTTGATACTCAACCATTTGAGCATACTGAACCATAGACTTAGGATCTTTCACAAGAACAGTTGAACCTACAGCATCTAAGCTCTTATCATTATTAAACTCAGAAACAATCATACATAACGCATCTTTCTCTAAGCATGTATCTGCATCAATTGTTGCTATATACTCTCCAGTTGCTCTTTCAATCCCCATATTATTAGCAGTATGCTTACCACCATTTTCTTTTTTTATTAAAATAATATTATCAATTTTAGATAATTTTTGCATTTCTTTCCAAGTATCATCTTGAGAACCATCATCTACAATAATAATTTCAATTCTTGATTGAGGATATTCAAGTTCTCTAATTGAATCAATAGTTGAGGCAACAGTATCTTGTTCGTTCCAACAAGGAACAATAATACTGACTAGAGGAAATTTATCATTTAAATCTTTAGTATTTTTAATTTTTTTACCATAAAAAATATGACTATTATCTAGAAAAGTCACAAGGAAAAAAATCTGGAAATATAGGGTTATAAATAAGAATACATATTCCATAATTATTTGCAATTTTAACCTATTTACCCCTAAAATTCAATCTATTTTGAGCCACCTATCAGATTCGAACTGATGACCTATTGTTTACAAAACAATTGCTCTACCAACTGAGCTAAGGTGGCAACGATACAAATTATATACAAAACTTAAGGAATTGCAAATTATTTGTCTCTATTTTCTCCTACTTCTCTTAAATATTCTGAAGGACTTGATGGTATCTCCTTAGTTGTTTTTTTCTTATAATACTTACTTCTTATTTTTGAAACTTGTATTGAAACTTTTCTAGTAACAATATGAAGTATATCTAATAGGTTTTTAAGAATTAAAAACAAAATTTCTCTAATTCCGAATCTAAAGAATCCAACAATTTTTTGTGAAAAATTTTCTATTTTTTTAGTCTTGTCCTCTAGTTTATTATCAAGATAAGAAGTTAATTTTTCATAAATACCTACAGTCTTACCTCTTAATCTAAAACTTCCAATAACAAAAAATACTACAATTAACAGCAATAGTATAAAAAAAATAATTGTTAATGTAGTAATCATGTTTAATAGTTTTAGATAGAAAATCTATCGTACCTACTTAGTTCAATTTTCTCTCCAAATTTTTGTGTAGCCTCATCAAGCATAGTCTTAACTTTCTTGTCTGGGTTTTTAACAAAAGATTGTTCAAGTAGAACTTTTTCTCCAAAATATGCAGCTAACTTACCTTCTAGTATTTGAGCTTGCATCTCCTCTGGCTTATCTGCAACCTCTTCTTTAAATACCTCTGTAGCTTTAGCTCTAGCTTCATCATTAATATCATCAACTGTTCTATACTCTGGAGCAACAGCAGCTACTTGCATAGCCAGATCATATGCTAGTTTTTGAAAATCTTCATTCTTAGCAACAAAATCTGTTTCACATAGTAGTTCTATCATCGCACCAACAGATCCACCTGCGTGGATATATGAGGCTACAGTACCTGAATTTAACTCCCTATCAGATTTTTTATCTGCTGCTGCACGAGATTTTTTAGAAAGCATAACTTTTGCTTTTTCCATATCTCCACCAGCTTCTTCAAGAGCTTTTTTACATTGCATTATTGAAATACCAGTATCATCTCTTAATTGCTTAATTTGCTCAGTTGTTATTTCTGACATATTTATATTTTTATTATGAATTGTAATAATCTAACTATTCAGCCTTGTCTTCCTTCCCTTCTTTGTATGCAGCTTTAATTTGACCTGTAATAAGTTTCAAGCTGGCTAGTGAAACATCATTAGCTACAACAGGATACTTAATTTTATCTATATTACAGTCTGATCCTGAAATTGAAATTACAGGAATTCCTAAAAGAAGTGCTTCTGCAACAGCAATCTCTTCTCTTGCTGAATCAATTACAAACATTGCTGCTGGTAATTTACTCATCGTATCTAATCCTCCAAACTTCTTCTCTAGTTTTTCAATATCTCTATCGATTAGAAGTCTTTCCTTTTTTGTATAACCTCCTAATAGTCCTTTTTCTTTCTTATCTCTAAGATCGTTTAGTTTATTAACTCTTCCTCTAACTTCATCAAAGTTAGTTAGAGTTCCTCCAATCCATCTTCCTGAAACAAATGGCATATCAAGTGACTCTGCAGTTTCTTTAATAATACCAAGTGATTCATGTTTTCCACCTACGAATAAAATTTGTTTTCCTTCTTTTGCAAGTTGTGCTACGAACTCTTTTGCTGAATCTATTAAGACAACTGTCTTTTCTAGATCAAAGATTTCAACACTATCCTTTACACCAAAAATGTATGGTGAAACTGATGGGTGTCTACGTGACTTTGAATATGCAAAATGAGCACCTGCTTCAAATAGCTGAGTAATCATTTCTTCTTTATTTTTTATATTTTCTGACATGTGAAAGAAATATTAACAAATTGGAGGTAAAAAGCAAGGAATATTTCTTTACGGTCTAAATGTAATACATCCATTAGCCTCTGTACAACTTGCTGGGAATGAGTTTGATTGATATGAAGTTCCTGTTTTAAGACTTGCTGAGGTTAGATTGTTATTAGAGAAAGCCCAACTTGGAATACTCGTAACACTATTAGGGATGGTTATTGAGGTTAGGTTGTTATAATAGAAAGCATAATCTCCAATACTCGTAACACTATCAGGGATAGTTACTGAGGTTAGGTTGTTATTAGAGAAAGCGAAAACTCCAATACTCGTAACACTATTAGGTATAGTTACTGAGGTTAGAGAGTTACCATAGAAAGCATAATCTCCAATACTTGTAACACTGTTTGGAATAGTTACTGAGGTTAGAGATTTACCATAGAAAGCATAATCTCCAATACTTGTAACACTCACTCCTCCGATAGTAGATGGAATTGCGACTTCTAATCCACAAGTGACTTCGTCATATTCTGTAATAGTACCTGCTGAGAAAGTGAAGCAGCTTTCATCTGTTGATGATGCTAATGTACCATCACAATATGGTCCTGTTCCAGTTTGTCCAAAGTCATCATCACCTATACGTATACATACATCTCCTTTGCTAGAGCTATCTGAAAGATTAGCATAGAACATAGCTGATTTTCCATCATCAGATACAATATATGAGTAATCAGTTCCAGATGGAGACTCTGGTATGGTTGGTAGATATCCAGCAGTTACTAGTTTTGTCATTGCATCATTGTATTCAGTTGTACCTTCTGAATGAAGTGTTCCATTTGAACTTGAGCTAGCAAAAGATGGAGTTGAGAAGTTGTTATCAAGACGATATAGCTCAATAGCTTTTTCAACTTCCTTGGCTTCTGATATTTTATGAGTGTCTTGTGATTTTTCACGAGCGCTAGATAGACTAGATAAAATAATTGAAGAAAGGAGACCAATGATAGCAATTACTACAAGGAGTTCTATTAGAGTGAAGGCTTTGTTATTTTTATTCATGAATATAGTATATCAAACTTACTCTAGTCCTTCATTATACTTATCAACGGCTTCTACAATGTCATCAATGTCTCCTAACATTGCAGCATCAATCTTGTGCCATGATTCTTTTACTCTATGATCTGTAATCCTATTTTGAGGGTAATTATATGTTCTAATCTTTTCTGATCTATTTCCTGTTCCTACTTGATCTTTTCTTTCTGATGCATACTTAGCATCTTCTTTCTCTTTCAGCATTTCTTCAATTTTCATAGAAAGAATTGAAAGTGCTTTTTCCCTATTCTTTTGTTGAGATCTTTCTGCGGTCGACCTAACTGACATTCCTGTTGGTTTATGAATTAGTCTAACAGCTGTCTCTACCTTATTAACATTTTGACCTCCTGCTCCTCCTGAACGAGAAAGCTCCATATCTAAATCAGCTGGATTAATTTCAAATGTGAACTTCTTTCGAACTGGCAATACAGCAACAGTAGCTGTTGAAGTATGAATTCTACCTTGTTTCTCAGTAGCTGGAATTCTTTGGACACGATGTATGCCTGTTTCGTACCTTAGAGTCTTATATACACCTCTACCCTTAATCTCAAAAGATGCTTCCTTATATCCCCCAGCTGTTGTCATTGATTCATCAAGCTTGTTCACTATCCAACCTTTCTTTTCAGAAAATCTTGAATACATTTCTGCTAATTGAAAAGCAAATAGAGATGCTTCGTCTCCTCCAGCTCCAGCACGGACTTCTAAAATTATCTCATTTGGGAATTTTTCTTCTTCAATCTCACTCTCTAATATTCCATCCATTTGAGTAATTATATCTTGCTGTTGTTTTCTTAATTTTTTAATTTCTTCTTCTGCAAGAACTTTCATCTCTTCATCGGTAGCCATTTCAAGTGATTCATCTATCTCTGACTGTAGGCGATCATACTCAACAACATAGAATTCTGTTTTTGGATTTTCTTTATATTTTTGTATATCAATGTTTTCCATAAAATTGTAGGTAAAACAAAAAACACCTAAAAGGTGTCTTTGTTAACTTAAGTTACTTCTTTGAAGCAGCTTGACGAGCCTTGAACTTTTCAACACGACCTGCAGCATCAATAGTCTTTTCTTTTCCAGTATAGAAAGGATGACATTGTGAACAAATTTCTACATCTATGTCTTTTGCTGTAGTATTTACATCAAAAGATGCTCCACATGCACATGTTGCTTTAATAGTATTTATTTCTGGATGTATATCTTTTTTCATATGTAGAAGAATATTAACAGAATTAAGGTTTTTTGCAAGGATTATTTTAAACTTTTATCTATACAATTACACTCCTACCTTTCTGCCTCTTCAAGGAAGTCTATCTGACTTTGGAATTCTTGCACATGTCTCATTACAGATGTTCCATATCCTTGGCCTGCAGAATTAGCCCAGTTTCCTCCTGCATAATATTTAGCAGCAGCAGTATGTTCTGCAGTATATCCACCTGATGATGCTCCATTATCTTTCAATAGAAGAGACATAGCAGTAAAGGCATGACTTGGAGTCCAAGGATTAGCTACTTTCACCCCATGTGTTTCTGCAACTCTTTTATCATACATTTTCCAGGTTGCAGGAATAAATTGTGTTGGCCCCATAGCTCCACCCCAAGTTAGAGAGTTAAGTGGACATGATAAAGGAGTATCATTTGGATCAAGGCCTAGCTCTTTAGTAATCTCCAAAAAGATAGTTTGGTCATCTCTCCACGAATTATCATTTGGACCAGGCATTATGCTATGCCATTTTTTATGATCTGGATCCCCTGCTCTATTACATGTTCCCACATTATTACCAAAATCAGATTCTTGTTTTAAGATAGCAAGAATTAGTGCAGGCCTAACTCCTGTAGCTCTTGAGGCAATATTTGCATAATTTAAAGCTTGTCCAAAAGAGATACCTTTCTCACTATTGGCAAGTGAAAACAATGCATCACGAATTGCTGAAGCCTGTTGTTTCTTTTCTTGTATTATTTGTTCATATGTTCTTTCTGTACTTTTGTTTACAGCCAACAACTGATCCTTACTACTTTTCTTTTGGTCAACAGTATTTTTTGCAGATTGAATCTCTACTCTTGTATCAACTTCTTCATTCTTTTTTACACTAAGAACTTCTTTCTCCTCTATTATCTCTCCTTTGAAATTATTAAGATCATCTGTTAATAAATCTAAAGAATTATTAATCGTATGATATGCATCAACATCTACAAAAAAATCTGACAGATTATCATTTGAAAGCAGAACTTCTGCAAGTGTGTAGTCATCAATATAACTAGTTCTTAGAATAAGTCTTGATATTGAATCCTTGCTTCTATTTATTCTATTCTCTAAACCTTGTAGTGCTTCTTCCTTTTTACTAATATCCCCACTTAATCTATTAATTATAATATTCTTTTCCTTAATAGATAGCTCTGCCTTATATATCTCTCCATCTAAAATATTTATATCTCTTTCAATAGAAGCACTTTTTTGCTTTGTTACATTTAAATTTTCTTCTATAATTTTTTGTTCTTTTTCTATCCTTTCAAGCTCAGACTTTAATTCTTTTTCCCTTAGCTCTTTAACTTCTGGATCATTAGGATCAACATAAGAATAAACAGAAGGAGTTATTATTGATATAACACAAATAACTACAAATATTTTCTTTAGGGCCTTTATCATTTCTCTATTATACACTATTTATTATACCTATCTAGAACCTCACTAAGGTTTTCATTTGGGTGGACAAGAATTGGTTCTTCTTGAGTTGGGATATCTATATAATATGGTTGATTAGGTTGAAAGCTACTACTAAAAACTTTTCCTTCAGTAAAAAATAATACAGACAAAAAAATAAATATTAATGAAATTACCACAAATATGCTAGCTACTGCATTTTTATTTTTCAACCATCCTTTTTCCAAAACCCAAGAAACTAATTCAGATTCATCATGGTTAATAATAGATAGTTTCCTTTTTCTAGGATTATAATTTTCATCTTCAAATCTAACTTTTTTCATGTAATATTATTATAGCAAAAAAATCTGTTTATAACAGACTTTTTATACATACATTATTCTTCTTTTGGTGTTTCTTCAGAATTCTCTTCCTTCTTCTCTCCCTCAACTTCAATATCATCAATACTTGGCGCTTCCTCTGGAATCTCTTCTTCCTTAGCTTCAACGATTGAGATAATTGTCTCATCATCATTTGCAAGTATTTCTACACCTTCAATGGCAGGAATATCTGAAGCATCTATCTTACCTCCTATTTCTAGTGAAGAAATATCGATATCGATATGTTGTGGAAGATCTCTTGGCATAGATTCGATTTCAATTTCTTGAAGTGTTTTAATAACAACTCCTCCTGCTTTTTCTCCTGGCGCCTCTCCGATAAATGTAAGTGGTACGTGAACTGTAATTTTCTTTCCTCTTTCAATTGCATATAGATCAACATGCCTTATATCTCCATTAACTGGATCAAATTGCATATCATGAACTAGAACATCATGTGAATCATCTCCTTCTTTAGCTACAATAATTGAAGATTCTCCTGTTTCTTTCCAAACTCTAAGTAATTCTGCTGCATCAATTGATATAGGTAATGAATCTACTTTAGGTCCGTATAAAACCCCTGGAACTATTCCATCTGCTTGTAATTGTTTTGTGGATACCTTTGTATCTCTTTTTATTATTGAAAGTGTAAACATAGTGGGACATATTATACATATAATAGATAAAAATACAACTCTACTCTGCCATATGGTCTTTTATATATTCTTTAGTACCTCCAACCTTCTTTCCTGGATTAAATATATTTTCTGGATCAAATATATTCTTTGTCTTTTGAAATATTTGATATACGTTAATACCAAACATATCAACAACATATGGAGTACGGATTATTCCATCATTGTGTTCGGCAGTAATAGTTCCACCATATTTAATAATTATTTCATAAATCTTATCAGAAACATCTAATATTTTAGACTTCTCAGCAGGATCACTTAAATCCATAAGTGGAATAATGTGTAGATTTCCACTTCCTGCATGCCCTGCAATATTAACGTTTATTCCATATTGTTTTAGAACGCTAATAATTTGTGGAAGAACTTCTGGAAGATGTTTTGGCAAAACACACACATCTTCAATAAATGGAGCTGTCTTTTTAGTCTTTACAGACTTACGCAATAGAGCAAAACTTTCTCTTCTCATTGCCCAGTATTTTTCTGATTCTTCTTCTGTATCAACTACACGAGATAGAACTTTCATATTATCCATCGCCTCTTTTACCATTTTAGTCTTAAGAATAGCCTCTTCTTCCGTATCTTCTACTATTTCAACAAGAACAATTAGTTTTGGTAATCCCAACATTCTAATTCCCATTAGAACCTCTGGAAGGAACTTGATTGCAAAAGAAAAAAATGATTGTCCAAGATTTTTGGCAATCTGAGGCATGAATCTAATTCCTAGCTTAAGAGTTACATCATCAAAAGTCTCCATGCTCTCTGGTCCAACAGGTAAAAGCTTATTCACGATATCCGGAAGTCCTTGCCATTCTTTAAGAAATAGGACAACTAATCTCTTATGCTCTCTTGTTTTAATTAGTCTAACTTTAGCATCAGACATTATTCCTAGTGTTCCCTGACTTCCAACAAATAGCTGTGATAGGTCAAAGGTATCTTTTTCCTTATCATATACATTCCATAATTGATATCCTGATGAGTTCTTACTTGTTTTTGGTTTTGCATTCTTAATTACATCGTAATTTTCAGTAATTAAACTATACATCTTATTATATATCTCTCCTTCAAAATCTGTTTGAGATAATTTAACATCTAATTCTTCACGATTAAGTTTCTTAAATGTATACTGACTACCGTCTGATAGGTTCATTACTACCTCATTCACAAAATTATTAATCTGGCCATATCGCAATGTTTTCTCTCCTCCACAATTATTCATTATCATTCCTCCAAGAGCTGCAAGAGATTTAGATGCTGGATAGATTGGTAATGATATATGATTTGGCAATGTCTCTTTTTCAAAATCACGGAAAAATACTCCTGGCTCTACAGATGCCTCTAGTTTTTCTATATCCACGCTCTCAGCATTCATATACTTTGTGGTATCTAATATAATACCTTCTCCAATTGCTCCTCCTGTCATATCAGTTCCTGCTGCACGAGCAGTAATTGATAACCATGGGAATTCTAACTTATACTCTCTCACAAACATAATTACAATTTGTATATCAGCACTACTTTTAGGCCAAACTACAGCATGAGGAACAACCTTGAAAAGGCTAGCATCACGGCTATATTTTTCCAGAACCTCCTCACTGAACTCTAAATCCCCTTCAATTTCTGACCCTAATGTTTTAAGTAATTCAATATCTGTCATATTATATGTGGTTAAATAGTCTAAGCCTTGCCTCAACAACTCTCTCCACTTCATCAATACTATTCTTCATCAACTTATATGGAGCAATTTGATCTGGGTCTTCTAAAATTGCTTTCTTAACAGCATCCACAAATGCAATTCTAATTTCAGTATTGATATGAACACATGCCATTCCATTTTTAATTCCTTTTGTGAAATCTTCATCAACTAATCCTGATCCTCCATGTAATACTAATGGAACACCTGTTGCATCAGAAATTTCTTTCACCCTATTCTCATCTATTCTTGGATTGCTTTTTCCCTTTAGCATTCCATGCATGTTCCCTACTGCAGGAGCCAACATATCAACTCCGGTTTCTTTCACAAATCTCACAGCATCTTCAACTGAAGTCATGAATGATTCATCGGTAGCCACTCCCTCTGGAACTTCATCTACCATCTTTGATGATTGACCTATGTTTCCAAGTTCTGCTTCTACAAGGATATCTCTATCTTGTGACCTTGCATATTCAACACACTTTCTAGTTTCAATAATATTTTCTTCAAAAGATAATTTAACTCCATCAAATATTACAGAATCAAATCCTGCATCAATTGCCTCTTTTACACCTTCAAAAGTATATGTATGATCAGCATTTAGAAATATTGGATAATTGTATTGTTCTTTTAGTGACTTAACTAGAGCAACTGCTTCATGCACTCCTACAAACTTTCTTTCTCCTTCTGATAATCCAATAATAATTGGTAAGTCTAATTTACGAGCTGCATTAAAAATTCCATGTAAACCTTCTAAATTTGAAATATTAAAGTGCCCAACAGCTACTCCTTTTTCTTTTGCTTCATTTATATATTCTCTAAGTGTTTTATTCATACTATTTATTATATCAAATATAGAAATTGAGGCACCTATTGACAAATATCTAAATGGCTATACTATTTAAATAAGCTCAATCAGTAAGATATTGAGAAAACCAACAACCAATATAAGTACCATGAAAAAAATACTAACAACACTATTTGTAGCAGGATGCATGTCATCTTGCGCAACTATGCCTGATGGAACCTTTGCACATACAACAGACACTGGGCAAAAAATCCCGGCTACTACAGCCTATGGAGGAGCAATGCTCATGGGTGCTGCAAACGTTCTTAGCGTTTCGGCCATGCATGGATTTGCTGGAATACTCGCAAGATAGAATTAATATCCTTAATTCTAATAATCCCTTATCAACATTTTGTTGATAAGGGATTTTATATATTCCACAACTAAGTTCTGAATAAAAAATAAAATCTGATATAATAATTTAATGAATGAAAATAACAATGAACAATTAGATTTTTTAGCAGTTGGAGATATCGTAACAGATGCTTTTATAGAATTATCAAATGCACACATTAGTAATATAGATGGGAATAGAGAGTTGTGTATGAACTTCGGAGACAAACTACCATACAAAGATGTTGTAGTAGTTCCAGCAGTTGGAAATAGTCCAAATGCTGCTGTGTCAGCTCATAGACTAGGAATAAAAACAGCTCTTGCTACCAACCTTGGAGATGACAAATTTGGTATTGAGCAATTAGATCAATTGAAAACAGAAGGTATTGGGACAGATCATGTAACAGTACATGAAGGAGAAGATTCTAATTATCACTACGTACTTCGTCTTGGTGCTGAGAGAACAATTCTTGTAAAACATACAGAATTTGAATATTCATTTCCTGAGATGGAAGTTGGACCAAGATTTATCTACCTATCTTCTCTTGCAGAGAACTCACTTCCCTACCACCAGGAAATTGCAGAATTTCTGAAGAAACATCCAGAATCTAAATTAGTATTCCAACCAGGAACATTCCAAATGGAACTTGGAAAAGAAAAGCTGAAAGATCTGTATGAACTTTCATATATATTCTTCTGTAACAAAGAAGAAGCACAAAGAATTCTAGGAACAGATGAACAAGATATATCAAACCTGTTAAAGATGATGCGTGAAATTGGACCAGAGATTGCTGTAATTACAGATGGACCAAATGGAGCATATGTATATGATGGAGAGAAAGTTCTATGGGGAGGAATGTATCCAGATCCAGCAGAACCAGTAGACAGAACAGGGGCTGGTGATTCATTCGCAAGTACTTTTACTTCAGCTCTTATACTAGGAAAAAGTATTGAGGAAGCTCTAAAATGGGGACCAATTAATTCAATGTCAGTTGTGCAACACATTGGAGCTCAAGAAGGATTACTTACTAAGGACAAGCTAGAGGAATTTCTAGCAGAGGCACCAGAGGATTATGTGGTGAAGGAGATTTAAAAAGAAAAAAACCATCAATAAATAATTGATGGTTTTTTCTTACCTATGTGGATAATCCCCCATTTTTATCCACATTCTGATATAATATATATACTATGAAAGACGTATATTTTGATGATGAAAATACATACGGAAAAAAACCACGTAAACGAAGTCATGATAGTAATGGTGGCTTAGTTAACTATTTACTGAAAAAAGGTATTGTAAATACAAGATCAGGAGCAAATTTACTATTACTAATTGCAGTTTTTGCAATGGTAGGATTAACATCTTTTTTATGGAACAAGGATAAAGTATCTGCAGAATACATAACAGATGAATATGGAAAGGTATATCATATTGATGACTATGTTAAACAGATTGAAGAACAATCTATTAATCAAAGAAGTTAAAATTTAAATACTAACTTATGAAAAACACACATGATACAGAAAAGAAAAAATGTAAATTGATTAAAAATCATGTGTGTAAAGAGTCTTCTACAAAAAAAGCTTTTACGCTAATAGAATTACTTGTAGTGATTGCTATCATAGGACTACTTGCAGCAATTGTCCTAACCTCTCTAAACACAGCAAGAGAAAAAGCTAGAGATGCAAAGAAAGGTGTAATGGCAAAACAATGGATTACAGCTCTAGCATTAAACTATGATACTACTGGAACTTATCCTATTGACGCAACATTAGCATCATTTGTATATGCATGTTTAGGAGAAGATTATCCAGTCCTAGCTAATGCAGGAGGATATGATTGTGTACTTCTTGGAAATGAATCAAACACTATTAATAGTGCACTATCTGAAGAATACCCAGTACTTCCAATTACAGAGGAAAAGATGCCTACTGGAACATATGATTATAGAGGAATTGGATATGGAAGATGTGATAGATTTAATTGTGAAAATATAACCGGTGCAAACAAATATGAAATTAGATGGTACTTAGAAACAGATACAGATACTGGAAATTGCCCTATTGGAACTTGGGTTAATTCTCCAGATCCAGCTCCAGACTATTGTAGATATCAAAATACTGAATAAAAAAATAACACCTCAAGGAAAACCTTGAGGTGTTTTGATTTTAAAAGATAGATAAACCTATCTTTTCCGCCTTAGTACACAAACAAATCCTGATAATATAAGGAGAAATACTGAACTTGGTTCAGGCACTGCTGCTGCAGTATTATCTCCAAACATATAGAATCCTGCATCAGATAAACTATAGATCCCTGGGCCTTCTGGATGAATAGTCTGAAAATCTCCAGTCAAAGTCCATGATGAACCTACTGGAGCATAGATACCTGCAAAAGATACATTATTTGCAGTAATATCACTTATACCATCTCCATTAAGAGAAGCATTTATGATACTAAAACTATTATCTGGTAATTTTGATTCAAGTCCAATCCACAATGTGGTGTATGGACCAATACCTAAAGCGTTAGTGAGATTAGCAGAAGCACTTCCTGCAAATGTTCCATGAGTAGAACTAATAACATCTCCAAAACTCATAGTTATTGAAGTTGAAGTTGCAACTATCGTGAAAGACATTGTTAAGGTCTCTGCTACTATTGGAGATGCTCCATACTGTCTCCAATTCTCATAATCATTTGTAAGAGGTGCAATTGTACCACCGTTAGCGATACCAAATTCCTGTTCTGAAGAAGCCATCCGTAGTCTTCCATTCCACTCCCCATTACTACGGGCAGTGTCGAAAGTAGACTTATCTGAAATAACTGTAATTGCGGCTTGTGTACTTGAGAGAGTTGCTAATAGGAAAAATCCCAAAAAAGCGACTCTCTTGGCGAATATATTTTTTTTAATGTGCATTTTTTTATTTGGGTTGTTGGTTTTACCCTAGACATAAGATATCTAAAGTTCTATGAAAATGTTAACACACATAAATAAAAAAGCAAGTTATTTTAACTCTATTAAATAATTTTCTTAACCTCATTTAATATTGCAACTTCCCTCTCTCTCACATAGACCCCAAACTTACTTTGATTACTATCCACTAATTCTAATGCCTTATCTAGAGTTACCCATACAACTTCGAACCCTTCTTCCTCCTCTTTCTTAGTAAGACTGTTTTCTTTTAATTCTCCTACAAGATTAGCTACATAACAATATGATGTTTGTATTATATTCTTATACTTAATAATTTCTACAATTTTACCAATTTCTTTTATCTGATCTACACTTGCTCCAACTTCCTCCATACACTCCCTCTTTAGACCACTTATATTGCTCTCTCCATCATCAATTCCTCCACCAGGCAACTTATAGTATCCAACCTTCTTAACATGCATTAATGCGATTTTTTGACCATCAAAAATTACCGCTCTTGCAGCATGTCGAGTATTCATTAAAGACATCTCATATTCTGTCACTTCTTCTTTTTGGATTTGTTTTAAAAGTTTCATTAATTACCAAAATCTCCCATCTCCTTATTAATCTCAGTATTCTTCCATATCAAAAGTCCCACAACTAAAGTTCCAAAAATAAATACTGAAAGCATTATCCACCAAAAATATTTAATGAATAAAGTAAAAAGATTAAACTCTGTCATATCAATTCCTGGATTTATCACAACCTCTCCATTTTCTTGTTTAAAAGTTACCATTTCTCCTTTTGCAACCAAAGTTCCTTCTGCATTTAAAATTCCTATATATACATCATATCTACCGTCAATAATTTCCTTTGCTAAAAGATATTCCCAATTACCATCTGAGTCAGTTGGTAAAGAGATAACTAATCCTAAATTAAATAAATAAATATTAGTTATAGAATTAGGAAGTCCCTTACCTTTTAATAGTACTTTTTTCTCTAAAAAAGATATATCGTTAATACTTAATTCTTTAAGAATACTGGCGTCAGAATCTAGTCTAATATCCTCATATTTAACCTCTAGAGAGTTTTCTACTGATGGATTAAGTCCTAGTAGTATTTTGGTCATATCAGTCTTAGTTCCCTCTATGGTAGTTTCTTTATTTATATCTGTAAAATATATATTTTCTTCTACATAATCTGAAAGCCCATCAAGATCAGTGTCTGAAACAATATCAGTTTCACTAATTTTTATACTTACAACATCTCTATCATCATCAAAGTTTAAAACTCTTATTTCTGAAGATGTAACTTTCTCTCTAGACTCATCCAATCTAACAATCCTTGCTTCTTGAGCAGAAACTGTGATAAATGAGAAAGCTAAAATTAATGTAAGTAGTATATATTTCATATTTATTTTCTAGATACAACCTTCTCTGCCGCTTCTATAATATGAGTCACTCCAAGCTCATAGTGTTCTACTAATTCCTCAGGGGTTCCTGATTGACCAAACTCATCTTTAACTCCAATGAATTCTATTGGTACAGGATTATGGCTTGTAACATACTCTGCAATAGCACTTCCCATTCCACCTAGAACTTGATGCTCTTCTACAGTTACAAGTGCTCCAGAATCTTTTACTAATTCATTAATCATATTAATATCTAATGGTTTGATTGTAGACATATTACAAACAATTACCTTCATCCCTCTTTCTTCTAATTCCTTAGCAGCCAAGATTGCGTTATATACTAAATGTCCTGTGGCAATAATTGCAACATCAGCAGCACCTTCTTCATCATATACAATATGAGCCTTCCCTATTTCAAACGGAGTATCATCTGTAGTTATTACTGGTGTATTATTTCTAGCTAATCTTATATATGTTGGATCAGTAGTTTTTGCAGCTGCTATTGTCGCTTTGCGTGCCTCAATTGAATCACATGGAGATATAACAACCATTCTTGGAACTACTCTCATTAAAGCCATATCCTCAATAGCTTGATGTGTTCCACCATCAGGACCAACTGAAACTCCCGCATGACTTCCCGCAATCTTTACTGGAACATTGTTATAGCAAATAGTGGTTCTAATTTGTTCCCAGTTTCGACCTGGTGAGAACATAGCGTATGAAGTGATGAAAGGAATCTTTCCCATAGCAGCCATTCCACTTGCAACTGAAGCAAGGTTCTGTTCAGCAACTCCTACTTGGATAAATCTCTTTGGATACTTATCAGCAAAACTTCTCATCTTTGTAGAATCAGTAAGATCAGCACAAAGTCCAACAACACTTTCATCATCATCAGCTGCTATTAAAAGACCTTCTCCGAAACCTGTTCGAATAGCAATCTTTTCTACATCATTACTCCAGATGTTTGGATTTAATTTTAATTCTTTATTAATCATATTAATTTGAAATCTTACTTAATTCTCTCAATGCCATTTCTCCCTCTTCTATACTTGGAGCTTTTCCGTGCCATTCTGGTTTGTTCTCCCACTCAGGAACCCCCTTTGATGGAATATTATTAGCAATAATTACAGTTGGCATATTTAATGTATTTTTTGCTTTTCTAATTGCTCCATCTATCATATCAAAATCATGACCATTGATATCTATTACTTTAAAGTTGAATGATTCAAACTTATTTACTAATGGATCAAGTGGCATAACATCTTCAGTAAATCCATCAATTTGAATATAGTTTCTATCTACAATTAATATTAAATTATCTAACTTATACTTTGCAGCATGCATAATAGCTTCCCAGTTTTGTCCTTCATTTAATTCTCCATCTCCTGTTAGACAATATATTGTCTTATCTCCTCTATCAATCCTATCAGCCAATGCCATTCCTACAGCTTGAGATATTCCAGAACCCAGGGGTCCAGAACTATTTTCCAAACAATCTAGAAACTCTCTATGGGGGTGACCCTGTAAACGAGAACCAAACTTACGAAGAGTTTGCAGTTCTTCTAATTCAAAATATCCAGCATGAGCTAAAGTTGCATAAAGGACTGGACATATATGGCCATTGGATAGTATTAAGCGATCTCTGTCCTCCATCTTAGGATTTTCTGGATCATGTTTTAAAGAATGAAAATATAGGTATGAAAAAATATCAGACATACCAAGAGGTCCTGCAGTATGACCAGACTTAGCTTCAACAAGCATCTTTATAATAGACTTACGAATATCATTTGCTTTTTGTATTAAGACTTCTTTTTTTTCTTCAGATAAATGTTCCATATGTATTTATTATATCAAACTTTCTAGCTTCTTTATATTTTCTTCCACAGAACCTTTAAACACAGCACTCCCAGAAACAAATCTATCGACTCCAGATTCACTGAGGATTTTTATTGTTTCTAAATTAACACCACCATCAACCTGAACATCTAGATCAGGATATTTTTCTTTAAGGTTCTTAACTTTTTCCAAAACTGATTCTTCAAATTCTTGTCCTTGATATCCAACCTTCTCTATTCCCATAAATTGAACAGTTGAAACTATTGGAAGATATTGATCTATAACAGAGATGTCATCATCTAATTGTAGAGCTATTCCTATTTCGATATCTGGATGAAATTCTTCAAATCTATCTATTACTCTTGGGTCAGTTAAACTTTTATGATGGAAAATAATTCTCTTAACTCCAGCATTTGCAAATACAGGTGCGATTGTTTCTGGATTAGAAACCATTAAATCAACTTCAAAAGATAACTCCTTATATTCAAGGATTAATTTTTTTAATTCTTCAGCTTCTTTAAGAGAAAAAATTTGATCTTGATATGGCCAGCTCACTGAATCAACAAATTGACCATCCATAAGATCTATTTGTGCCCATCTAGTTTTCATAGAAATTTCATCACAAGAAAGAGCTATCTCTTGTAAATCTTTAGGCATAATAGCTGGTATTATTTTGTTATTTATATTATTCATCTTCTGATTCTAATTGTTGGTGGATAATACTAAATACTTGTTCAATTTTTTGTAGCCTTCTTATGTGCCTCTCTTCTCCACTAAAGTCAGTATCAAGAAATTGATCAATTGATTCCAATGCTTCTTCTGTAGTTATAAATCTAGCTCCTAGACTTAAGATATTAGAATCATTATGTTGTCTTGATGTAATTATCTCTTCTGGAATTTCAACTCCATCACCCCTAACAGCTTGGCCGTTATACACCATAGCTCTTACATTTGGAAAACGATTAGCTACCATTGCTTCTCCTTGTCCTGATCCTCCTAAAATTATACCTTTTGATTTATGATCAGTAGAAACTGCACGAGCAGCCAAAGCACAAAACTCTGGATAATCATCTTCCTCATCATATTCATATGCTCCATAATCAACTACTTCATAACCAGCTTTTTCAAGATGCTTTAATATATCTTCCTTCATCTCAAAACCAGCGTGGTCGGAGGCAATATGAATCTTTGTAGTACTAAGACTATGTGTATCATAATCAATCATATTAGTCTTTTTTCTTAGCCTTTATTTTTTTCTTTTTAGGTTCCCCTCCTTCTATTGCAAATCCTCCAGTTTTAATTACATGTTTTACTAGAGAATGGGTGTAACCAACTTCATTATCATACCAAGCAAGAACCTTTACAAGGTTACCATCTACAACTTTTGTGAATGATAAGTCAGCAATAGATGCATTAGTGTTCCCTACTATATCTTGAGAAACTATTGGTTCATTTGTTGCAGAGAATATTCCACTCCACCTATCATTAAGAGATGCTTTTTGAAGTAGCTCATTTATTTCTTCTACACTAGTATCTCTCTTTGCGATAAAAGTAATATCAGCAATAGACCCAACTATTACAGGAACACGCATAGCCACACCATCAAACTTATCTTTTAGTTGAGGTAAAGCTTTAGCTGTAGCAATTGCTGCACCTGTAGTCGATGGAATTATATTTTGAGCAGCCGCTCTTCCTTTTCTAAAATCTCCCTTATTAGGACCATCAACAATTGATTGAGTTGCTGTGTACCCATGAATCGTATTTAATACAGCTTTCTCAATTCCAATACCTTCATCAAGAATTGTCATTACGGGGGACCCTGCATTTGTTGTACAAGATGCATTAGAAGAAACTGAACAAACATTTAAATTATCATCATTCACACCCATTAGAATTGTTTGATGTTGTTCTCCTTCTCCATCACTTTTTGCAGGTGCAGATATTACAACCCTCTTTGCTCCAGCTTTAATATGCTTTTCTGCATCTTCATATTTACGGAACACTCCAGTAGATTCAACAACAACATCTATATCAAACTTTTTCCAAGGAAGTTTTTTTGGATCTGGTTCACTTAATATAGTTATTGGTTTCCCATTAACTAAAATTACTGGATTATCATCCTCATCAGTATCTACATGAACTTCAAAATTTGATCTTCCATATACAGAATCATATTTTAATAAGTAGGCTAAATTATCAACATCTCCAAGATCATTTATTGCTACTATATTTATTTCTTCATATTCAGAAGACAGTTTAACAAAAGCTCTACCTATTCTCCCAAAACCATTTATTGCTACATTTATTGTTTTCATAATTATATTTTTTATTTAATTTCAAATACTATAGTAATCTTAGATGTAATCTCTTGATTCCCTGGGGACAATTTTGGTGCTGCCATGTCTGATGATAAGGAAAATACTTCTCTATTGTACATAGGCTCTGGATATCCTCCTTGATTTTCTTCATAGAATGAAACTAAATCTCCAAGCTTAACCCCTAGGCTTTCAGCTCTTTTCTCTGCCTTCTCTTTTGCATCTGCAATTGCAAGGTCTCTTGCTTCTTCTTGATAGTCTTTGTCCTCATCAATAACAAACTGTAATCCGCTAATGTATGAAACACCTAAACTTCCAACACTAGATATTAATTCACCTGCTAATTCCATATCCTTAATCTTTACCTTTGTAGATTGAGAAACTTCATATCCTTTAATCTGTTGTTCTCTATCATTACAATCAAATCTATTTATACAAGATTCTGATGCAACCCATTCATAAACAGGATTCACATTATATGAAGTAGTTTTAATATCATCTTCTTCTATTCCTGACTTCTCCAAAAGACCTATAATATTATTAATTTTTGTAGTTGCAACCTTCTGTGCATCCTCAACAGTATTCCCCTCTTCTCTAACATCAAAATTAAATACTGCCACATCAGGAATTGTAGTAACTTCTCCTGTTCCAGAAACAGAAATTGTTCTAGATGGATATTCACCTCCAATATTTGCATTAGATCTAAACTCTGTAATTGTTTTACCTAGTAGAAAAACAGCTAACAGAATACCTATTGATAATAAGACTGAGTAGGTCAGTCCTTTTAAAAAAGGATACTTTTCATGGATTGAATTAAACATTGAATTAATATAATTACTTTTAATAATCTAATTATATCATGAATTATATTTTATTTTCCCACAAGTTTTGCAAAATTTTCAAAAATAGAGATTATGGTCATTGGTCCGATTCCCCCTGGGACCGGTGTTATATAATCAACAATCTTACTAACCTCCTCATAATCAACATCTCCAACAAGCCCCTCATTAATACCAACATCTATAATTACCTGGCCAGTTGATACGTATTCTTTAGTTATTAACTTGGGGACCCCTGTTGCTGAAACTATAATATCCGCAGATTTTGTTTCTTCTTTTGTATTAGTAGTTTTTGAGTGACACACTGTTACTATAGCCCCTCTTTTTTCAAGCAAGATTGCAATTGGTTTTCCTACAAGCTTAGATCTCCCTACTACTGTCACCTTCTTATCTTTTAAAGTTATATTATAGTAATCAAGCATTGTTATTATTCCAGTTGCTGTAGCTGGATAAATACAATCCTCTCCAGATTCTATTTTTTCCCAGGCAAAATCACCAAGAGCATCTATATCTTTTTCTACTGAAATACTATTTAAAACTTTCTGTTTATTAATACTTTCAGGTAATGGTAACTGAAGTATTATTCCCCCAACAGTCTCATCATTATTTAAATTCTCAATTGTTGATATTAGTTTTTCCTCTGGAACAACATCACTACACAAAATCATTTTTGTTTTAATCCCAAGTTTATCCGCCCAAATTATTTTATGTTTAACATACCTTTTAGAGTCTTCTCTATCACCAACCATTATGATGACAAGAGTTTTATCACAATTAGAAAGCCTTTTTTTTAAAGAAATAAATAGCTCATCTCTAATTTTTTTACCATCCAATATATTCATAATTATTTATTCAAAACAATATTTAACATTTCCATAATTCCTTTCTTACTTTCTGCTATACATAGAAATCCTGATCTATGACAAAATACAGCATCTGAAACACCCGTAACCTTTTGAAGGTCTTCATCATACAACCCTCTCCATTCCATTGGAGGATCAATTCTATTCACAAATCCTTCTTCTTGAACAGCTATCATCTTCCATTTACCGGTTAACAAATCAGGAGCAATTACAAAAGCAGGTTCCTCATACATATTCAATACCTCTCCCCAAGGTATAAATCTATCTAGGACTATAACCCTCTTATCTTTTGCATCAGAATATGCTTTTTCCACCAAAGGAATCGCCTCCACCTTATGTCTTGCTAATTCAATCTCTCTTTCAAGTATTGGTCTAACAAAATCTACTGCCTTAAAAAATCTCTCATCATAATCAGCTTCTTCTTTCCAGCTAGGTAAAAAAGTTTTAACCATTGTATCAATTGAATATGATGTATATTCTTCATGTTTTTTTTCATGAGTTGAAAAACCATTATCTCTTGCATCAATAACTTGAATCAATCTATTATCTACTATATCTGACGCATGCTTAGAACCACACAATTTCTCTCCCCATTTTTTCCATACTAATCCAAAAGCTGCATATGGAATTCCATTTTCTCTTTCTCCTGATCCTCCTTTTTGATGATGATCAAATCTATTTTTAGAGTCATCATATATTCCTCCAACATCATAAACAATATCTGCATTTTCTATATCAACAGAATCACGACTCCTTTTTATTTCTGCCTCTTCTCCAAAAACAATTTGCATTAGTGCTGTAGCAAATACATCGTCTGCATGGAATCTTTCATCGTGAGTAACAATATTCATAATTATTTACTTAATCTTTTAAAAATTGAATTGTAAAGATATTTTACAATAGAACCAATGGCTATTATATATACAAATACGAATACACTTTCTCCTATATATGGAATATATTTAATTATTGATAATACCCCAAGACCTATAACACTGTACAAGAATGTTGCATGTCTATTATTATCTAATCTATTATTAATCTTCCTTATCCAACCACCAATTATCATACTGGCAACTGCTATTCTAATAATTACTATTATAGAAAATATTGTTAGAAGTATTATTCCCAGAGGAAATCCAATAAGGCTAACCATTAGAATTATTGATATAGCAGGTATAGCAATTGTTGTAATCACACCAATCAAAAATGCTTGTATCCATTTTTTAGTTCCATACTTAACAGTATTTTCTGAGAATGATTTAAATAGATATATTAATAAGTACATTAATAATATAGTTGTAACAAATCTAAACAATGATAAGAACCCAAAAAATGTAGTCAGACTTGATTCAACAATTCCATTATCACTCCATTTCTTTGTTCTGTTATACATAAACTGATCCTTAAACTCTTCTGGTTCTTCCACTTTTTCTGGAGAAAAATATGAAAATGATGAGTCCTTAGAAAGACCGAAGAAATCTCCTATAGATAGGTTCTGTGTTGTTATCGTAGAATCACCTCCAATATATCCATTAAGGAAAACTTTTCCTGTAATTGCACTGATATCCCCTATTAATGATCCCATGTAGTCTAACTCTCCTCCAAGAACAATTATGTCCCCTTTAATTGATGATGACTCCTGTATTAAAACCTTTCCTCCAAAGATAAATACATCTCCTTTAACATCTCCTGATATTTCTACATTTCCAGCAATGATAATTATATCCTCAGATACATTACCTTTTATCACAACATCCTTTGCTATAATATTTACATCTCCATTTATATTCTCAGAAATAATAATACTACCTCCTGCAGCCGATAAGTCATTAAGAATCTCCTCCTCAATTAATATATCTGTTCCTGCTAGATAATAATTCTCATTTGAGATTTTAGAATCTGAATTTAAATTGATATTTTCAGAAGAAATTATTTCTGCACCAAAAGAAGCTCCTGGATTAATAAATAGGAGTGAAAATATGAATAAAAAAGGAATATATTTAAACATATTCCAATCTTAGCATATTTTTCTATATAATCGATAGTTCTATATAGTTTCTATAATTGTAGCACTTGTTCTTGTTTTCTTCCCGAAAGGTATATCTGAAATGATGATAATCTTATCTCCCATCTTTGCCCATTTGTTTTTAGCAAATAATTCTCTAATCATTTCTATTTTTACAGAAAGATCTAGTGACATTTTTAAAACTACAGAATTTACTCCGTAACTTAATTGTAGTTGATTTGATATCTTTTGATTCGGAGTAATTGCAACAATGTTTTGATATGGCTTATATCTTGAAACTAATCTTGCTATGTAACCTTTTTCAGTTATACAAACAATGTAATTTGATCCAACCTCATCTGCTACATGTAGGGCACCTGATGTTATTGCGCGAGCAACGTCATCTTCTAGAACAAAATCGTCCATACCAGTCTCTTCTATAACGTATTCAGACTCTGTATGCCTCGCTACTCTACTCATAACATTAACTGACTCTACTGGGTATTCCCCTAGAGTTGTCTCTTCTGAGAGCATAATAGCGTCTGTTCCATCAATAATAGCATTAGCAATATCTGAGACCTCTGCACGAGTTGGTACAGGAGATGAAATCATTGATTCAAGCATTTGTGTTGCTGTAATTACAGGTTTACCTGCTTGATTACATTTTTGGATTATCATCTTTTGGATAAGTGGAACTTCCTCAGCAGGAACCTCAATAGCAAGGTCTCCACGAGCAACCATAATTCCATCTGATAGTTCAATAATCTCGTCAATATTCTCTACAGCCTGAGGTGTTTCAACTTTAGCAATAATATGAGCTTTACTTCCTCTCTTCTCAAGTATATTTCTAAGTTTCTTAATATCTGCTGAGCGACGAACAAATGAAAGTGCAAAAAAATCTACATCATTCTCTATACCAAACTCTAAATCCTTCATATCTTTTGGAGTAAGTGCTGAAATTGAAAGATCTGTATTCGGAAGATTAACTCCACGACGTCCCTTTGTGTCTCCTCCAACAATTACCTTACAAATAATATCTGTTCCTTTAACTTCTATAATTTCTAATCTTTTCTTTCCATCATCAATAAGAATAGTTTCTCCCTTCTTTACTTCTTTTGGAAGTTTTTTATATGTTATTGAAGCAATTTCTTGTGTTCCTTCTACATTACGAGAGGTAAGAGTAAATTTTTGTCCTTTCTTAAGTGTAATTCTTTTATCTGCATCATTATAAAAAGTCCCAATTCTAATTTTTGGACCTCCAAGGTCTTGAAGAAAAGCAACTGGTAATCCAGTTTTTTTTGAAGCGGCACGCCCATTATCAATTTTTCTTTGATGCTCTGCAAAATCACCATGAGAGAAGTTCATTCTAATCACGTTTAGTCCTGCTTTTAGCAGTTTCTCTAGCATTTTCTGAGACTCTGTAACTGGACCAATTGTAGCTACTATTTTTGTTCTTTTTTCTTGTAATTTCATTTAAAATTTAAATTAATATATAAATAACACTTAATGTTAATTGTCGACAGTTTAACAGATTTTTAAATTGTAACAAGACCTAAGAAAGTATTTAACCTATTCATCTGCCAATTTCCTAGCTTCTTCTCTAGTATCAATAACATAGTCTGTTTCATCTACAATCTCACCTACTAATTGTTCCAATGCATCCTCAAGAGTAACAACCCCCGCCATTCCTCCAAACTCATCTTCAACAATAGCAAGGTGTGCTCTTTCTTTTTGAAATAGTGGAAGCAAATTATCTATTTTAATGTCTTCTGATACGTAAAGTGCATCATAAACAAAATCCGATATCTTTTTATTATCTTCATGCTTAGCAAGAGATATTAATAACTCTCTTCTTGAACACATTCCAACTGTATCATCTAAGTCTTCGTCATAAACAGGAATCCTTGAATTTACTAATTTATACACATCCCCCTTAATCTCAGATAATTTTAGATCTTTATGAAAAGCAACTACCACTGTTCTTGGTGTCATAACATCTCTTGCACTAAGATCATTTAGAGTAAATACTCTTTCAATCATTTCTTTTTCATCAGCTTCAATAGTTCCGTCTGAATGTCCCATTTGACTCAAAACATGAAGATCATCTTCTGAAACTAAAATTCTATCTTTTGAGAATTTTTTTGTAACTTGTTCTAGTACCCAAATGAAAGGAAGTAACATGGTAGTAATATAAGTCAG